>Ga0210401_10000877_pt1 | contig 36293 bp, 61 predicted proteins | sample IncBWH32MmetaG_FD_150866 | JGI IMG/M metagenome (GOLD analysis project Ga0210401, IMG submission 150866) | Forest soil microbial communities from Barre Woods Harvard Forest LTER site, Petersham, Massachusetts, United States - Inc-BW-H-32-M | ecosystem: Environmental > Terrestrial > Soil >... | reverse complement strand
GCCGTCCTTCGATATAATACGAATCGCCGTCTACAAAAATAATGGGCAATTGTTTTGAAGGCCATTCAGAAAAATCGATTATTTGGTTTCGTATCAAACGATAGTGCATGATACGGTAGTCTTGCGTCTGCCTCTTGCCAATTATTTTTGGCTCCATCTTGTCAACTATTTTCCTTGCTTCCTCTGTGTTTTCTACGATTTCCTTTTGCATTTTGTGTTCTTTTTTTATCTTTTCCCACTCTTCATCAGTGGCGGAAAACTTTCTTCCATCTTGAAAAACATAATTAAGGTTCAACGGGAACCATTCTTTTACAAAATAATCACATACCGTGATCGTGTCCCTTGTCTGCCATTGGAAGTCCAACAGCATGTATGGGTCTATGTAACTCACAGGGTTTGTCACGTAAGGATAGGTAGCAAAAAACTCGTCTCGCGTGAAGACGTAATATCTTGCACAATAGTTCCCGTCTCCCTTGTGTGGTTTTAATGCGGTCGGGTCAAATGCAGTGCGCGTCGGGTCAGGGATGTTTTCATATCGCACGACTTGGTTAAACGAACGTGGAGACTCATAATCAAGCACTATCTGGAACGCGCCAAAGCCCATCATAAGGGCAGACTTAAATGCGGTCTGGTAAACGAGGTCGTTTTGGGACTGGTAAGAAATGGTGCGCACTAAATCAGCACGAAGGTTTATTTGTTCTTGTGTTGCCTTTCCCGTCAACGACCTTACTATCAGGTCTGGTTTGTTTTTCCGTTGTTCTCCAATCACTTTCTTTATAGGGTCGTAGAGCTTATTAAACGTCATTGCTGGTTTAAACAACCGGGTAAACTCTGACCTTTCTACCGCCGTCCATTGATCTCTGATAACAAAATTAACGTCGTCCTTGCCACGTACAATGTTCTCATTGAAATAGGACTGCCAGATGTTCATGTGCTTTCCGGCTTGCTCAAGCACGTCGTTCTCATTGATTCCGGCCTGGTTAAGCCCATCAATGCGCTTTTCCTCCATCTCGTTTAACTGTTCAGGAGAAAGGTCTTGCCCTACGTCATTGGTGTCACGTTCCATGCTGACCTTCCTTGGTCAAAATGTTCTGTTTAAATTATTTGCCGCCTTTCATTCCCTGACGGACGGCAACGTCAGTACAGGAGGTGAAGGAATAACACCTGGAATAACGTTAGCCCAATGCCACTAACTGAACGCTACCACCAACTTGTGGCGTACCGTTGGTAAATACTGGCTTATAAATTTGCGTCCCGTCTTTGGCGGCCACATGGACAAAATCACTAGCATAAAGTGCAATACTGTTCATTTTCACGTAATTGTTCAAATATCCAGCAGCAGTGACGACAGCAATTGTGTCAGATGAATCTAATTGTACAAACCTAGCACGTTGATGGTTGTTTCCAGCCCAATTTGCGGTAATTCTTTTAATGCTCATTTCGACTCTCCTTGTCTAAAACTGCATTTTATCATGACAATATCAGCTAATCATATCAAAATGTGCCATTCAGCCCCATACTATTCCTTTTCCCTTGCATGGATAACAATATTCTTCATATCCTGCTATTCCATGTTCAACACTACCTTTTTGTCCTGTTTTTCCTTTTCCATCACAAACGAGGCATTTGTATGGCTTTTTATTTTCATCCGGCATCTTGTTCCTTTCAATTTGAAACTTTATCTCTTTTATCATTTCATCACGGCTAATTAATATATCACTCATCTTTAGTTTTGTAGCCCTAACTTCTTTGCAATGATGGCATTTTTTAATGTATCTATCATCGATAATATGGCTATATTCCCAATAATGCGTGCAAGGCGGCAAGAACGTCTTTAATACTTTCATTAATGTTTTTTTCAGCCCCATACTATTCCTTTTCCTTCGCAACTAATGCAATTTTTGTAATACATTCCATTTTCATCACGTTCACCAAACATCCCTTGTATTCCAGACATTGGAGTGTCGGGGTCAATCAGAATTTTAACGGAACCATCACAAACTGGGCACTTATGAGGGGGTTTTTTAAAATTCTCAATTGTATTTAATCTATTTAGAATTTGCTTAAATCCATTTTCCAATACTCTTACTTTTTCATGAAGTTCTTGAAATAAAATTTTCCGGTCATTCAATGAAATGAATTTCCCTAAACGTTCAAGCATAACAATCACATTAGGATTGGCATATTTTTCAGATATTTTCTCTTGAAGTATATTAATTTCTTCTTCTTGTGAATTTATTACTTCTTCCATGGCTTCTATTTTTAAATCAATTCCTTTAATTTCTTTCTCAAACTGGACTTGATTTAGAAAACACCTGCAATTGTATCCACTTTCTGGGTCGTGGCATCCGCTCATTTGTTCTTCCTTTCTGTGCTATTTCAATATAGACATAGACATTTCAATGCGCTCTATTCTTTTTTCTAGCCTTTGAAGAAGGTCCCATATCTTAATGTTTTCTTCAAGTTGCCTTAATTTAAAATTTCTGAATATTTGAAATTGTGAAGAAATTGCTATGCTTGAGTGCTTTAATGAGGCCACCTCTTTAAGCATGTCATCGTGGAAATTTTCAGTGGTCATCCTTTTTCTCCTGTGGTTAAAATTTATTTCTTCTTTTTTGCTTTTTTCTTGACTTTCTTCCGTGGAATTCCATGCTCATCTTCAAATGACATCTTCATTTTTTCTTCTCCTTTTTCTTTCCTTGTCGTGCCTCGGAAAATGCGATTGCAACCGCCTGTTTCTGTGGCTTTCCTGCCTCCATTTCACGCTTAATGTTTTCGCCAAAACCTTTCTTGCTTTTTGCTTTCTGTCCTTTTACTAATGGCATGTTAATCTCCTTTTAAATCTATTAATTTGTTTTCAACCAAGTAAATCAGCATCCTTGCACGTGAATCTGCTTCTGTTTCACCAAAAGAATGATGGTTTATATCATTATCTTTATCTAATGTACTATAGGACCAATCATTTTTATATCTTCTACAAGACTCAAAACAATCAGGAAGCATTTCCCCCAATTCTGCAACGGTGAATGCTGAATAATGTTCTTCACCACTAGGAATAATTGCTATTAGATGATGCTGAATATCATAACTTGAAAATGTTTTAACATTGAGACAATGATAGAACAAACTATCTTGTTTCACCCCTAATTCTTTTAACTTTTTTGCCAGTCTCAGAGAACATACCTGGTCTTCAATCTCCATTTTTTTATCCTACGTTTATTTATTATTTGAATTAATCCCTCTGCTGCATTTTTCTATCCATTCATCTATTTCCTGCCTCTTCCACGCCACAGCGTTTTTCCCCAGTTTAATTCGTTTAGGAAACTTTCCTTCATGTTCCATCCTGTCTATTGTTGATGAACTAAGAAAAACAATATTTTTTAACTCAGGCAAACGAACAATGGATGTTTTATTTTCTATTTGTTCTTTTTTATCTATTCTTTTGTTCCATGCTTTTATACATACATTTCTATCTTCATCTGCAATAGAACAAGAATTACAAGAAGAACACTCTATCCTCTCTAAGAAAGTTCCTTTCTTCCCTTCAACCATTTGTATTAGTTGTGGTTCTGATTTTCCACCACAAAAAGGACAATCTTTTATTTGGTCTAGTCTATATTTAGTTTTCATCTTTCTTCCTCATGTATCTTTCTAATACTTCTTTCTTCTTTTCATCACTTAGCTTGCCAACCCATACTGAGTATTTACAGTAGCAATCGTCACATATTTTAGGCAGCACCACGTCATCATGGAGGGCATATAGTTTGTCCATCTCTTCTTTTTGTTGGCGGCTTATTTCTTCAAACCAATTCCCACAAACGTCACAGTTGTGTCCTTTACTCATTCATTTTCCTTTATTTTCTCTAAAGTATTTATCCTGTCATTTAATGCATTCATATTAATGTTTATTTCTTTTAATGCACTAGAAATACTTACTAATGAATTTTTAACCGTATCAACAAAAATTTTAAAATCCAAATCAGTCATTAATTTAATATCTCCCATTTATCAGACATTAATAATAATAAATTTAATTGAGGAAATTTATGCAATTCTGGTCTTGAACAAGGTTCTGGAATTTTACCTTCCATCATTAATTTATTTAATTTCCTTATTGTTTGATCAATATTTAATCCATATAACTCTGGATGTGATACCATATCAGGATGCTTAAATTCACCTTTCATTTTAATAATAGACATTACACGTTCTTTTGTTTCTTCAAAATTTTCTTCTGAAAATATTAAGCCAACATAACATGCCATTAAATATTCATCTTTTTCCCAATGAGGATGACGAATCTTTTTACCTTCTCTCATTAATTTAAGAGCATCTTCAAATAGCATCAACTTCCCCTATAATCCGTAGCCCTATAGAACAGTTCCTGCTCCTTGTTAAACAGGCTCCCCTTCGCCTCTGTGTGCTTCTCGACGCCAAGCCCTATTTGTGGCTCTACTTGCTTTGCAAATGCCTTGTCGTTTTCTTTAGTATTCATTGCCAGTCTCCCTTGCAATCTTTAATCCATCCTTGATGCCATTAAGGTATGCTTCCTTTTGTTCAATTGTCCATTTTTTATTTACCTCTGAAAATTTTTTATCCATTAAGACCACAAACCGACTTAAAGCAAAATCAATCTTTTCTAAAATTATTTTAACATCTAATTCTGGCCTTGATTTCTGTTCTTTTATTGCAACTATTGTTTCATTTGAACATAATCCTGAACATTTTAATGCTTTTGTGCCGTCTTCATTCTTGCAATTGCATGTCATGATTTTTCCCTTTTAAAATTTTGTTATTTTATATTTCTATAAAATTCTAGAAACCTAGCCCATAAAAGTATGTATGAACTTAATGCAAAAAAATTATCAATAAAACTAAAATTGGCTAAATTTAAAATAGCAAAAACGTCTTCCGTAATTGCTATAATAATAGCACAAAAAGCAACTGATATCATTATAACAGTTGGCAGACAATAATATTTATATGTTTTCATTTTAAAATTCATTCTTTCCATTCGTGTTTAATGTCAGGCACAAACGCCATGGCATACTCGCCAGAACCATAACCTTCGCCAGATACTAACCAACCTCCAGGGACTTCCATTTTCCATGTATTGCAAGTTGCTGCCCACCTTGATATGCAAGTCCACTGTGCAGCATTACCGTTTATTGAATAAAATAGAACGATTGTCAAAACTATCGAAATGATATCTCCAATTTTATATTCGCTCATTTTAAACATTCCTCTGGCGGTTCAGGCACTGGCATCCAGTGGGTAATCCCACTAGCATGGCATCCACAGCAAGCTGAATATGTCCAATCAATTTCCAATGGATTTTCATTATTTTTCCATGCGCCATTAAAATAAATTGACTTTACAGCAACATAGGTCGACTTTCCGTTAGTAATCAATATTTCATTGATAGAATCATCTGGAAACCTTTCTTTAATACTTATCCATTTTCTCATTTTACAATTTCCCAAAGTTCACAGTCCCGTCTTTCTAATACCATGTCTGCAAGCAATGATTTTATTTCTTCCACTGGAAGGAGGTGCTTTGGTTTGTCCCAGAAAACAGAACTTCCAAAATCGCATACCTCAAAATACCCTCCATATTTTTCGCTTAAATACTGGATGTCTTTTTTTCTAGGATGGCAATCTTCGTCATAAAGTTTTTCGTAGCAGAGTATGTAACGTGCGTCTAAGCTCATTTGTCTATTTCCCATTCAAACCCATTTAAACCCAGTTCCATTACATTCATGACACTCATCACAGCTCCCCATATCACATATAGGTGACATATCTTTATTGCCAGTACCTTTGCATTTTCTGCATTGATATCTACTTCTTGGATTAATTTGCAATTTATCCAAGATGGCTTCCAAATTAGCGCGCATCCAATCTAAATCTTTATCAGATTGGATTTTTAATTTAATGAAATCAATACGCAACGTTTGCATATCAAGCATAAGTAATTTTATCTTTTCTTCTATTTCCATTAGTTCTGCCACCTCATGATTTAGTATCATCTGTATCAGGAATATTAGGCAATCTCATAAAATGAGTTATTTCACCTAAAATTTTTCCATCATTAGTATAGTATTCCCAATGAGGTTCTTTGCTTAAATGATTTCCTTTATCATAAAATTTACCAAACCCAATTTCTTTTGTATCTTCTGAATAAAGCAAAAAAGATTCATTTCTATCAACTTTTTGTTTATTTACACGTTCCCATTTCATCTATATCTCCTTACTAATTCTGCCACCTCATGACTGTATTGTTTGCAAAAGGGTCGTGCTTGGGAGGTTCTTTCTTAGGATATTTTCCAGCAAAAGGCATCAACCTATATTGGAGCGCGTCGTGCGGGTGTGAATATTTGTTCTTGTTTGGCTTGTCTTGGTATCGCGCGTCGCCAGAGATCGACATGCGCTTGAAATGGTAGCCAGACATAAAGCCTTTTACCAATATAGGACATCCTTCACGCGAAACAACAATTGCAGGTTGCCCGTCTATCATGAGGTTCAAGAAGTAACGCACGGCGTTTATGCGCACGTCAGGGTCGTTGGTCGTCGCAGGGCGCGTCGGTATCCCCAATGAACAAAGCTCGCCTATGCAGGAAAGGTCCTCCCTGATGTCATCGCCTTTCGCCCCGGCAGGGTCGCCTTCCGCCCAATCTGATATTTTGCAATAAGGAAAGTCGATTGCCAATTGCGGTATGACAACGTTCATTGCGAAGGTCTTTATGCCAATGTCTTCTGCAACATATTCTTTTAATACTTTTACTTGTCCCCTTGCGCTGATTTGCACCACAACACAAGCCGGGGTCAGGCCAAAGTCGAAACCAAGATATAATGGCCCACCTTGAATCGCTTCTATTTTCGGGACAGAGTGTACGTCATAATTGAACTCTGGATAGACCCGTTTTCCTGATTCAACAAGGCCGTATTTTCCGCCGCAATACACCTTGATAAACCCCTCAGATTGTTTTTCAGCAAGCTTCGAGTAATAGTCAGAAGACAAAAAACCAACATTATCAGCGCAAGTGTTTTGTACATATTTCCCTTCATTGTCCTTTATAAAATTTCCGTTCCCGTCTTCTACCAGTCCAGAAGGTTGGTGAAATACTCGATAACTTGGGGATATGTCCACTTCGAACTGTTTAAATATCCAATGGTCCTCATCAGGTGGATTAGTATCAGCGATGATGCCAGACCAATAAGGCAATGGGCAAAAACTACGAGAAGGGTAACGCCCGTTAACGCGCCCTTTAAAATGTGACAACACGTTTTCTGGAAGCTCTGAAAGTTCATTGAGGTATGCGCCTGTTAGTTCGAGTGATTTGATTTTACGGACGTCTTCGGGGCGGTCAAGCGCAATAAAAATAAGGTCAAGCTCGACGATGCCTTCCCCATCATTAAACACATGCTCATAAGTAAGCAGCGGTTTTTGCCTCCTACGCACGTCTCCAAGGCCGTCAAACCATGCTAGCCAACTGTTGAGGGTCGTTGAATAAAGCTCGCCACTTGTGTTCCTGACCACCGCCCATCGCGCCCTTCTTCTTCCGTTATACCATCGTGGCATACAACAAGCGGACTTGACGATGCGCTGTAAACACATTGTTGTCTTGCCGCTGCCATATGGCCCCATAACAAGGTCAACAAAACCATCGCTAGCAGAAAAAAGTTCACCAGTTGCAGAAGGCACATATATTTTGTCCTTATCGCTTGCATGTATCACCGTCCTGGTTTCTTCAAAAGTAATATGGCGTTGGGTGCGTTTGTTGTACGAATCGACAAAGAGTTTGCAAATACGAAGTGCTTCTTTTGTCTTGTTGCTGCTTTCAGGAAATAGAGTGTCCACGGTAAACTTCCTTTTTCTTTCGCGGTATACTGACCTGTTCTTCAGTAGTCACGCGCAGCCCACATCCCATACATTGCCGCCTCCGCTTTACCTTGTTCTCGTTGCTTTGGCGCGTGTCAATGATGCGTGTATCAGAACATTTACAACCTGGGCAATCCATTTGTCAACCTTAATTTATTTGCCTAATGAGAGTTTCATGGCACCGTCATTAATGTTTACTTTTTCTGCTTCATAATTGCAAGGATATTTGCCTTGGTGTGGTGCTTTAACAAATTTCTGTAAGTAATTAACTTCTTTAGAAATCCCGTTAGGAATTTCTAAAAAACACGCCTTTTCATTTGTTTCGTTTGCCATGTCTTGCTCCTTTTATTTTCTAAGCCCACGCAGGGTCTTAGCAAAGTTTGCTTCCTTTCTTAACCGGGGGCTGTCAGAACGCGCCGCCTTGTCTATTTTCTTCTCTGGTATCTTTTCCCCCATTGGCACCTTCAACGCCTTGTGAAGTTTTCCCTTAGAAGAAGGTGGTAAAGCTTCTTGTATCCATTTTTTCTTTGTCATCCTTGTTCTCCCAATGGCCCTATGTCATCAAGCATTTCTTTGACGTTTTCAAAACCGCTTTTGTCTACGATGGGCTTCAAATAATTAAACACGATGTCTTCAAGTTGTTTATGCAGTTCAGACTTGCCTTCAAAATCTTCCCTGAAACATTTTTCCAACGTCCACGTCAACGCGCCATAGTTCTTCGGGCACTGTTTCAACTCAAAAAGTTTTTCTTCTAATACTTCGCTGCGTTTTTTATTGTAAGCGGTCACGAGCTTGGCATAAATTGAGCCTTCCTTTCCTTCTTCAATGTCTTTTTTGCCGCGCCTTATCCAATGGTTGAGCGTCTTGTAAGGCACCTCACACAGGCTGGCGACGTGTTTCATGATTAATACGCGGGGGACGGCGGCAACAATGTCCCTAATTAGAAGTTCGTCAAGGTAGGTGTCTTTTCTGTTAAGCACGGTGCAATTCCTTTTGCAATAATTTCGTCCAGTATGAACAAAATTGTCCAGTGTTTCAATTACAATTCATTGGTGCGCATGATGCTTGCAAGTTTCACCGCCCTCTCGCCGACCTGCTTTGCCCACTTGCTGTTTAGCATTTCGTCAGCTGCGCGCACATAGTCATGCACGTCTAACGCAGATATCATTTCCTTAAAATTAAGCAGCCCTTGTATGCCAAGGTTGAAGCACATATCTATCAAGGCAATTTTGCGGTTTTCGCTGAGGTAATTAAACGAGATGAGGTAATAATTGAGCTTGTGGGTGAAATAGGCGACGTCTTCGTCAAGCAGGTAAAGTGCCTCTGACTGTGATATGCCCCTGTCTGAGAGGTTGCGCCCAATCCCTATTGTAAGGTGGCCTGTTGTGTCTGTGTACGGGAACTGAACATATTTTTCATGTTGCAATAACAACGCCTTTAACTTCTGCCTTCCTTCCGGTGTCATGTTGCGCTCCATGTCCTGTCCTTTCAAACATGGTATCACAGCAAAAGCCACAAATGGTACAGGCGTAGAAAGGGCCACTTTCGCTTAAACAATAAACTTCCACGGGTGCTTTATGGCACCTGCTAATTACCATCCTTGGTGTTCCTTCAATTTGGCGGGCTATTTTCCCATGTTGATTTTCCTGGTACTTGATTATGCGCAACCAGTTTCTCTACAGTATCGTCGCCCATAAATCGGTGTAGGAATTCCAGAATTGCACTGGATTAAGGTTGATTAATCCTTATTTTAGCAAGGGGATTACTCCATACTTTAATCAGTCATCACACTAATTACTCTCAAATCCCCGCTTCTTGCTGCGTGTCGCTGTCCACGCCGATGCCTACATAAATTCTTAAATTGGTGATGATATGTAGGAATTAAACCTACTAGCTTCTCGTGTCGCTTGGTTCTCACCTCTTACGGTTCACCATGGAGCGACCCATGGCTAAGCTCCTGTTGCGCGCGCCTGAGTCAGGGCAGAGTAGACATCTCTGCTAATATCACCATAAAATTGGTGCGACCGTCGAGTATTTCCCAGCTCGAACAGCCGCGTGCGCTGGGTAGGAAAGCCGACAATTAAACCACATTGCCATTATTCATGCAAAAATAATCCTCTACGATGGCCTTTGCAGCACAAAACCCGTGCGCGACCTTGGCGCAATACCCCTGTTGGGCAAGAAAATATAACCATTCCACCTGCTGTGGAGAGGCCGTCCCGTGCTTTTCCCGTTTAAGCTCAATATAAAGCCCGTGGTAGCACTTTCTCGGTATGGGTATACATAGGTCAGGGGCACCTGGTGAAACGCCCATGCGCTTCAATTTTACCGCCTCCCCGATGCTCTTTCTCCCGCCATTAGGTATGGCATAGTGCCGGATGTTCTTTAGGGACAGCCATTGCACGAACAACGCCTGTTCCTGAAACTCGCTCAGTTGCTTTGGTTTGCCTTCCATTGGCACTTCCTTGTTTGCCTGTCCAAGTCCTCGAAGCACACGATGGCACTTTCGAGGCCGTCCTTGTTCTGTTCTACCACTTCCTTAGCATAGTCCCGCAACCAAATAATTTCATCTCCCCCGTAATGGTCTGAAAGTTGTTTAATTAATTCGCATATGTAGATTTTTTGGTCTTTCCATGAGGTTTTGTACTTTTTCATGAGTTTTTCCTTTTTATGGGTTTTATGCTTCCCTCGCGCGTACACTTACATAAATATGAACAAGTATATATATATCTATGATTATTATATATATATTCATGTTCACGCACCGTGAACAGACCGTGAACAAATGAACACCGTGTTCACGCTTGTTCACGCTTGTTCACGCACCGTGAACACGAGTTAACGTAGACTGCGTAAGGGCTATCTCGATCTTGTTCACGTTTTCACATTTACGCAGGGGGCGTGAACATGAACCGGGTGTGAACAAGAAAAAATGGGGGCTTTAAAGAATCCAGGAGCAACGAAAGAGCAATGAGCAGTCGTGAGCAGTCTTTTGAGAGTCGTGAGCAGTCGTGAGCAGCAATATGCCGATAGCAGTGACCGACGATTTTGGATGGCAGTGTGGTGGCGACCGCCGAGTTAGGTGGATAAATGTATAAAATTTGATCTAAATATGAGCCTTAATTTTTGAAAAGTTGGCACAAGCCTATTGGTCATGCCAATTTCTTTTAGTCGCGGATGAGGCGCAAATATTTTGCTTTTCTGATGAGCTTGTTTACTTTGCCGAGGGAGAGGCCGGTGTCTTTTGAAATGTCTCTCTGGTTCATTTTTAGGCCGACCATTTCCACCACCATGTCCATTTCGCTTTTTTCCATTGACCGACACGACCATTTCCCGTCGCTAAACGTCACTTCAAAAGGCAGGGCGTCTTTGCCCCCAAAGTTTCGGTGCTTGCTGTATTTTACTTTTATTTTTTGGGTAGAAATGATTTCTTCTTCCAGGCCGTTTTCGTAGACGGGCTGTAGGGATATTGCCACGTCTGCCGTGTCTATCATGTCAGAAGCACCGCGATAGCCGTTTACGTCCTTTCCTGAATGGTGGACGTTTATGATCGATTTGCCCAATGAGCGGAGCTTAAGTTGCCAATCGATTATTTTTTTCCATTCCGCCCCTTTAAGCTGGTCATGGGTAGACAAAACGGCCATGTTGTCAAACACCACCACCTCAAAGTTTTCTTCTACCAATTTTCTTTCATAAATATATTGGCCTTCAATGTCATCGATTTTTGGTATGCGCAGCGGCCTTATTTTGTCAGGGGTCAACAATTTAAGGTTATTAGGAAAATCTAATATGCCTTGGTCTTCACGTATTGCCATTACCCTTGAATGAAGCTGGTTGTAGGCCATTTCACCGTCTACATAGAGTACCTTGCGTGGCTTAGGGCAAGTATAATTAAGGAACCTTCCGCCGCTTGCAATGGCATAGGCCAAGTTAAGGGTAAAGGTGGTCTTTCCCATCCCGGTAGCAGCATATATCCAAGCTATGCCTTGGGTCGGCAAGCAAGGGTAAAAAACATATTCAAGCGGTGGCGGCATGTCTTCTGCCATTTCCTCTGGAGAAATGGCCTTGTAGTCTTCGATGTTAATGGGCCTGATGGGCGTTACGTTGTTTTTTTGTCTGGCGGCTTCAATTTCTTCATTGGTGATTATAATTTCTTCATCCATTACTTAGGTTCCTTCCTAAAAATTTTCCAATAATTGCTATGGTAACGTACTTTACTGGCACCATAGGAAAAAAAACATTCGACGCATTGTTTTATAAAAGAGGCACTAGAACGGCCTGTATCAAGTAAGTACACTTCTGCTTGATAGAGCGGCCAGCGGTACTTGTAAGGGGAAGACGGCCAAGGCAAATAAAGGGCGCAAGGCAACTGTGGCTGAAAGTTTTCTGCCTTTTCCTTTGCTTTTTCTCCGATGAAAATTATAGCAGTTTCATTAACATATCCATGCAATATACGGCCATTAAGATGGTCTCCATAGGGTGCCAACTCTTTCATGTTTTGTCCTTATTGGACGCAAGTACTTGAAAATTTCTGCAAATACTTTAAAATCGCCCATGTAAAATGTTTCGTTCATTTACACAATCCTCGTTGGGGGAATGTCAGTTCCCCCATCTTTTTTTTATATTTCCAATATCATAACCAATTTCTTAATAAAATCTTCATATTTCTTCTCCTTTTTTAATAAAAAATTTTGCTCAATAAGTGACTTTATTGAACTATATTGTTTCCATGTGTCTTTACTTTCTTTATATTTTTCCATGTCTTCTACTTGTCCTTGTAAAAAAATAATGCTATCTTTATACATGAAATATCAATATATAATGAAAGGAACATAATATGCCAGAAAATATTAAGCCTACAATATTGAGGATAAAAAAATCTACCTGGGTTTACCTTAAAAAAAAGGCCATCGACAGAGAAATGTCGCTAAATTCCCTTATTGTTGAGTTGTTAGAGAAATATAAAGACAAAGGCGAAAAAAAGTTGACAAATACTGATATCTTGATATCATAACAATTATTCCAGGGAACAAGGAAATGGACATGCAAAAGCAGAACAAAAAGATAACAGCGAGTGTTTCACATGAATGCTGGAAGGCATTAAAGATGCTTGCAGTGCAAAAGGAAGTAAGCTTACAGTTAATAGTTCAAGAAATACTTGAAAAGGCCATGGGTAAAAAGATAAAGGGAATGAAACTAGAGGACGAAGATGGGAAAATCGTTTAATCCGATTACTTATGCGAACAAACTAAAGGAAGCTGGGCTGTCTGCTAAAGTCGCTGACGCCCAAGCCGAAGAAATGGTAAACATGATGAACTTACACATAGCGACACAAGAGAACTTAATACAGATGGAATTTAGGCTAAAAACAGAGTTAAAGGAATTTATTATCAGGGCATGGTTGGTGGGTTTTTCTTCATTGGCAACAATACAAGGCGTGGTAATGTATTTTATGAACATTAGACATATTTAGACAGTAACAAGGGCGGAAGACAAGGTTGCAGCCCTGCCTTCCACATCATTTTCCTACTTGGGAGCAAGAGAAATGAACAAAATGAATATACAACAGTTTTATTTGGATAAGCAAGACACAAAGGAAGGCGCAATTACCATGGAAAGGTTTTCCCGCACAAAATTTATACGCTCGATCATACAAGAACACGGCCACTATGAAGACGGAAGTTATTGCTTAGACGTCAGGACGCTCTCTTTGGCTGATAAAAGAATAGCCATTTCCCACGTTGCAGACAGCGAAGAGCATGAAATTGCTTGTTCATCTGTTGTTGCCACCGAGGCCATTTTTGAAGAACACCGCCATTATGTCCAATCGCTCGTCAATGATGAGTGTTTTGATGTCTACAAAGAAGCAATGGAAGAAATGGGCGCACACATGGGCCATTATCCCGACAACAATGAAATTTACTGGTCAACAAATTAAGGAGAAAGGCAATGGCGTTCGTAATCAGAAAGGCAGAGCGTAAACAAGCAAAACTTAGGATGGCATTGGTCGGCGTATCAGGTTGTGGGAAAACGACCGGGGCGATAAGGCTTGCGGGCGGGATGGGGGGCAAGTTTGTCATCATAGACACCGAAAGGAAAAGCGCAGACCTGTTCGCACACTTGGCAGACTTTGACGTGCTGCAATTAGAAAAGCCATTTACCCCAGAGAAATATATTGAAGCAATAAGGCACTGCGAAAACGCAGGATATAACACCATCATCGTTGATTCGCTCTCACATGCCTGGTCTGGAGAAGGGGGCGTCTTAGAAATGCAGGACAACGCCACAAAAGCGTCATCAACAAAGAACAGCTATACCGCATGGCGGGAAGTGACCCCATGGCAAAACAGGCTCATAGACGCCATGTTGCAATCAAATTCCCACATCATCGTCACCATGAGGGCAAAGACCCATTATGACTTGGTGAACGAAAACGGAAGGATGAAGCCCGTCAAGGTAGGGCTTGCCCCGGTACAACGTGAAGGGATGGACTATGAATTTACCGTTGTATTAGACATAGACAAAGATTCTCACATTTACAGCGCGTCTAAAGACCGTACGCAATTGTTTGACGGAAATCCCGACAAGATATCTTTTGAAACAGGCAAAAGGTTAATGGAGTGGCTAAACGATGGCAAATCATTCGCCGACATTGAGGAAGAAGAGATAGAAAAAATTAGGTCGGCAATGATGTCATCTACGTTGGAAGGGCTTAGGCAAGAATATGCCAGTGCTAAAAAGGCCTATCCACACCGTGAAAAGGAACTGCTTAAGATAGCAGAGGAAAGGAAGCTATTACTTCAAGATGGGGGCATACATTAATGATTGTCTATATTGTCCATGAAAGAGACAAATTTGCAGCAATTACAGCATTTAAAACATATGAAGATGCAAAAGAATTCATTAATAACGACAACTACGGCGAACTTCTTGAAATAGATGAAGTGGAGGTAATTTAATAATGAAACTATTCGAAATATCTGACCAGTACCAACAAGTTTTAGAAGAAGCGATCAACGTCGAAACAGGGGAAATAAACGAATCAGCCTTGATGAGGCTAGACGACATAAAAGAGAGCGCAGAACAAAAAGGCATCGCCGTCGCGTCGTGCATCAAGAACCTGATGGCCGAACACGAGGCCGTAAAGGCAGCACGTAACGCAATGGTAGAGCGTGAAAAACGCCTTGAAAGGGAAGTAGACTGGTTAAAGGAATACTTGAGGTCTAACATGGAAAGGTGTGAAATAAATGAAATATCTTGCCCTTACTTTGTCATCAAGATGAGAAAAAACCCTGCGTCTGTAGACGTAAAAGACGAGTCTTTGGTGCCGCGTGAATACATCAAGGAAAAGACCGTAACAAGCATTGATAAATTAAAAATACACAAGGACATTGTGGCAGGTTCACAAATACCTGGCGTCGAACTGATAAACAGAAACAGCATCGTCATACGTTAAAAAAGGAGAAAGCAGATGGAAAGTTTATACAAAGCAATGAGTGAAGAAGAAGTGATGGGCGCAAGGTTTTCCCTATTGCCAGAAGGGGAATATGACGCAGTGGTCAAAATATCTACACACCGTTTTTCGCAACAAGGCAACGTCATGGCAGATATGTATTTGTCTGTCTTTGACGAAGCCGGTAATTCGCATGACGTAAGGGACTTCTTGGTCTTTACAGAAAAAATGTTGTGGAAAGTAAAACATTTTTGTGACTCAGCCGGACTAGAAAAAGCATACCTTTCTGAACAATTTAACCCTGACATGGCCGCGCAAAAGAGGGTAAGGATAAAATTAGGAATAAAGAAAGGAGAACTTGTCCCTTCTGATAAGTTAAATGGCAAACCCTTTGGTGCTGTCTATCCTGATAAAAACGTCGTGCAGGACTATTTGAAGAAAGAAAAAGTAGAAAACGAACGGTACCCAAATAAGGCATATGGAAGTGATAATGATAATGCAAACGAACGGTACCCAAATAAGGAAAAAACAGGTAAATATGGCCTAAATGATTATGCTGAAAACGACATCCCGTTTTGATTGAAATGTGCTAATTAGTAATCTTGAAAAGCTAATTAGCTTTTTTCTTAGGAATGAAAAAAGGAAATGATGATGACTGAAAAAAAATACGTAATAGTAAGGACATATTCTGCTGGCGTATTTGCAGGAGAATTTGAATTTAGGCTAGGAAGGGAAGTGGTGTTGTGCAATGCAAGGAGATTATGGTATTGGGAAGGGGCTTCTTCGCTCAGCGAGCTTGCCATGCTTGGCGTGTCAAAGCCTTCAAAATGTAAGTTTCCCTGTGAAGTAGAAAGGGTCGTACTATTAGAAGCAATAGAAATATTAGACGTTACTGATAAGGCAAGAAAATCCATAAAAGAGGTACCAATATGGACACAGCATTGATTGGCTCTGGCTCTGGAGAAGGCTTTGGCTCTGTCTCTGGTTCTGGCTATGGTTTTGGCCATTGTTCTGGTTCTGGTTATGTCGATGGTTCTGGTTCTGGTTCTGGCTCTGGCTCTGGACATGATGTTGCCCCTGGCTTTGGCCCTGATGTTGGCCATGCTTGTTCTGAGGGCGATGGTGGGTCTAGCTATATAACTGGATGACTAACATGGACACAACATTGATCACACATGGGCATGGATATGGCAATGAAGATGGATGTGGGTATGGTTATGGGGCTGGGAGTGGGTCTGGTGCTGCTTATGGGTATGGCAATGGTTGTGGCAATGGTTCAGGTTGTGGAGACGAGTATGGGTATGGGTGTGGGTGTGAGTAAATAAATAACATGGCACGTTCGATGTGGACAGGGACACATGACAGGAACGAGTTGCATGGACACGATCAAGGTGGCGGTAACCAACCCTAGCATTATAATGTCGGTCATATGCTCCCACACCCAAATAGGGTGGCTCTTAACTGAACCAGCGAGCCAGTGCAATTCTGGCAACGTGCCACCAAATTTAAAAGGAAGTAAAAAATGAATAATCTTATAAAATTTCAAAATAAAATGGCATCACTTCTAGAATTGAATGGTCAAGATTTAAATGATTTTCGTGAAGCCTCAGACCATGATAAAAAATGCAAATGTGAGTTATGTAAGAAATGGAAGCTTATTGTTAGAGGAAAATATAAGTCTTAAAGGAATTAAAACATGAACTTTGATAAAGCACATAAAGAACTATTGTCAGGGAAAAAAGTAAGGCGCAAAGAATGGGAACCGCTCATGCACTTGCGCCTTATAGAAGGAAAAGTGAAGGCCTATAAAGGAGAAAACATCTCCTTCTATACTGACAGCAATATTTTGCTTTCTACTGGATGGAAAGTAATAGACGGAGACGGCAGTGTCCTTACTTTTTTAGAGGCACTCGAAGAATTGAAGCAGAAAAAGCACGTCAAAATGGAAAACATGGAAGACGCGTTTATTTTTGTGGATAATGGGCAGTTCGCAATGTGTAGGCAAGTTGAATATGAGTTCATGCCTACGTTTAAGTGTTTGTGTAGTAATGATTGGGAAATTATTAAATAAGGAGAAAAAAATGTCTGAAATCACCAATGAAACATTAGTAAATGAAGGCCTACAATTATTGGAAAACGCACTGGAACGTTTTTTAAACATTACAGGTTGTAATAACAGTTCAGCCATTGCATCAATGGTAAACGGAATTCTCATTCTTGGAGAGACCGTTTATAGTTCTTACAAAAAATAGTGACCATAAAACCAACTTGGGAGCATAGAAATGGAAACAGTACACGTCAAGTGGGACCAGGTAATATCATTCAATGAAAGTCCTTGCAAGCCAATATTAAGGTGGATAAACCTCGGAAACGGGACATTGTTTAGGATTTCTGCTTTCTTTGTTAGGAAGAAAGACAAAATGCCAAAAGACGGAATATTCGTTGCGATAGAAAGGGTCGGTTCTTTTCTTTTCGCAATAGACGCGCCGATACATTTCTCTTATGTATCAGAAAAACTATATGTCCCTAAAAGCGACGCCCGCGCCATTGCAGATTGGATAAACGCACAGATAGGGCATGAAACGGAACAACAAGGGAACTATTGTTTAGATTATTTAGAAGAAACATTAATCATTAACGTTGAAGAATGGCCTTTTCCTGCATTGTCGCCCAAAATAAAAGGAAACCAGGAAACATATAGAGAGGCCATTTCATAAAGGGGAAATGTTCCATGTAGAACATTATTTCTTTTTAGGTTTTTTCTCTTCTTTCATGGGATACTTTGGTTTGGATTTAGCACTTTTCATTATATAATTTCCTTGTGTGTTTTAGATAGGCAACAGGCCAATTATGGGAAAAATAATAGGAAAAAGCAAGCCGCTTGTGCCGAGGCCAATGAAAGAAATTAGGCACGTAGGCCATGCAGAAAAGAAGGCGACCGAAATGGCCGTCAACATTGCCAAGCAATTTGGCATGCAATCTAAAAAGATGAAGCCAAAGAAAATAATTTATAGGTAATTACCTTTTTAAACTTCCTTTGTCATAAGGAAGGTCTTGGAATTTTTTTTCTTCTTCTTCTTTTTCAAGATTTTCATTTACAGACAATTTTTCTTTTTCATCTATTAACTTTGCTAATTTAGCATTAAGTAGAATAAGTTCTTTCTTTAAAAACAATACCGCCTTTAAAGACTCAACATACATTTGGTCTAAGGCTATTTTTTCTGCGTTTAGGTTTTCTATGATTTGCATGTATTCCGTGTTTTCCATTTTTATCCCCTTATATGTCCTATGATTCCAGTTTGAAGCAATGAAGTACCACTAAAAACTTTAGTGCCACTCCATGTTTGTGTGTCTGTCCCTGCGCCCTTTTCAAGCCATGCGTAAAAATGCCTCCCAGCAGTAGGCAAATCATCATAATAAGCATTTAATATAAACCCAATGATGTTGCTTACAAAATTCGCATCATATTTAGTAGCAGAATTGACGGTGGTAGAATCTATTCCGATTCCGATTGAACACGGCCTTCCTGTCCCAGTGCTATTGGTCGCTTCACTGCTGGCATTGATATAAACACTTTCTTCCACGACACCAACAACAAAGTCTAATTGGTTTGCAGTGTTTCCATTCGATTGTCTATAAGCGTTCGTAGAATATGCCCAAGTCGGCGTGGCATCAATTGCCTTCATTGGCCTCATTTCTCGGTTGCAATAGTTCCATACGTATCGCTTGGCATAACTGTCTTCGGTCTGTCCTACTGTTCCGGTCGTACGGAAAGACCCCACATACCGTCTGGTCTTGTCGCTGCTTTTTACATAAACGCCGTTTTGCAAAGAAAGTGAAATGGCACGCGTGGTGTCATTTGTCCATGTTTGCAGTTCCATGGAACAAGTACCAAGGTTGTTATATATAAAAGCATCATACATTGTATTTGCAGTACCAGGGACGGCGACCGCAATTTCACCAAATGGCAATGTGTTCCATGTAGACACTCCATCGAACAGTGAAATTTGGTTTCCTGTATAGGGCGTGTAATAAACTATGGGCGCGCCAGTCACGTCTGACGTTGTGACAGGAACACCACTTGTAAGCGTCAGCCTTCCCGTACTCATGAAATTGAACAATAAATTAATGGGCGCACCGCCGTCTTTTACTGTTCCCGCAACATCTGCAAAAACAGCAATATTACCCACAGAAGGCGTCCCGTTCACCATAGCAACATTGGTCTTTGTATTGTCAGAGGCCGTCTTTGTTGCAGCAGTACCAAGGCCTAAATTGGTTCGTGAAGTAGAAACATTGGCAACGTCGCTGAGGTTGTTTGCTACCATCAGGAACCCGCTTGGGGCAAAAGTAAATTGGCTAAATAAAACAGGGTCTGTGTCTACTGTGACGACGGTCGCCGTCTCCAGCCAAGAAGTGCTGGCGTTGACAGTGCCGTTGTTTACTGCCACCAAACTGCCTGGTTTTATTTCTGTGGCTTGGTCGTAATCAGTAGAACGGGTCAACACCCAGTTTGCTGCGCCTGACCCAAGTGTGGTCACTACGTAGATGCCATTGTGTTGAGACAACGTTTGGTTTTTTACCAAAATCCGGTCGTTCAATGAAGCACTGTATCCATCGACACTAAATGCGGCCATTGCGCCAGCATTGGTCAAGGTTGCACCTACGCCAGCACCTGCTTGTGTAGCATTCAAATTTACTGTCGTAGCAGCAGCGCATGCCAGGATGACCGTAAAACCAGAGGCGACGGTGTCTACATATCCTTTGCTGGCCGCTTGTAAAGAAGTCACAGGAGAATTTGTATTTAAGATCAACGCCCCTGCCATCGTGCCACCTGCCAATGGCAAATAAGTGGCAAGTTGTGCATTTAGCCCCGTCACTTGTGAAGGGCTTGCTAGTTGGACGTTGCTATTAAACAAGGTCAAGACTTGTTGTAATGTTTCCCTTACTGTCACCCCAGTTTGTAACGCAGGGAAAGCGTCTGTTAGTGCTGAACTAGAGGCAGCGGGCAATGCACTTATTTTAATTCCGGCCATATGGTCTTCCTTTTTTCCTTATCCCATCATCCATCCAATGATTCCAGTTTGCGTAGTAGAAGCAGTAGCAAACACGGTCGTGCCGTCCCAGGTCTGGGTGTCTGTACCGCCCCCACTTTCAAGCCATGCGTAAAAATGCCTTCCTGCTGTCGGCACAGTATTATATTCAGCAGTAATGATAAACCCGATGGTGTTGCTTACTAAGTTACCGGTGAATTTTGTTGCAGAATTGACGGTGGTAGAATCTATCCCAATTCCTGTTTTACATTGCCTTCCAGTGGCCGTACTGTTCGTGACTTCGGAAGTGGCCTGAACATAAATATTGTCTTCTGCTACGCCAATAACAAAGTCTAGCTGGTTGGCCGTGTTGGCATTTGCCTGGCGGAACGCATTGGTGGAATAGTTCCAAGTTACAGTAGCGTCTACTGCCCTTCCAGGACGTGCTACGCGGTTGTAGTAATTATAAACATATCTTTTTGCAAGGCTGTCCTCTGTCTGTCCAGAAACCGTGGTCGTCCTCATGGAGCCAACGTATCGGCGGGTGGTCGCACCAGATTTAACCAAGACGCCGTTTTGGTAGACCAACGCGGTAGCACGGGTCGTGTCGTTCGTCCAAGCCAACAACTCTAGCGTAGCCGTCCCTGAGCTATTGAAAATAAACACATCATATAGTTGTGATGTAGAAGCAGGAACAGCAATGGAAAGCTGGGTAAATTGCAGCGTTGTCCATGTAGAAGAGCCATCAAACAAAGAAATATGGTCGCCTATATAAGGCGTGTAATAAAGTGTGGTCGCTGCTGTTACGTCTGACGTTGTAACTGGTACGTTTGTAGTAAGGGTCAACCGGCCTTCTGCTTCATAGGTGTTGATGCTTGCCGCGGTCAACAAGGTGCCTGATGTTGGGAAAGTGACCGAAGTGTTTGCGGTCAATGTGCCAGTAAATGTAAACGCACCAGAGAAAGCAACGTTTCCGCCAATGGTCATAGTAGAAGCACCATTGTTTACGCCAGTCCCTCCCCTTGTGCCAGACAATGTTCCTGTCCATCCAGCAGTAATGGACGCTGCATTAATAAGTGCTGTGGTCGGGGAGCCGCCTAAAGTCAAAGTGATGTTAGTATCATTACTTGCTGTTAATGCTGCACCACTCGGAATTTGTGAAGTTGTCGCAAGCGTCCCAGAAGTGGGGAAAGTGACTGCTGTATTATTAGTCAACGTCCCTGCAAAGGTGAAAGCCCCTGAAAATGCTACATTTCCACCAATAGTAATAGTTGAGGCACCATTATTAACGCCTGTGCCGCCCCTAGCACCAGAAAGCGTGCCTGTCCATCCTAATGTCAATGAAACGGCCTGTAACAGGGAAGTGGCCGGGGTGCCGCCTAAGGTAACAGTGACGTTTGTATCATTTATCCTTGTTAGTGCTGCTGGCGTAGGCAATTGTGATGTCGTAGCCAAAGTACCAGACGTGGGGAAAGTAACGTTGGTGATGCCAGTATAGGTCTGCGTAACAGCAAAAGCACCAGACGTTATGAAGCCCGCAGCAAAATTAAGGTTTCCTGCAAACGTGGCCGTGTTGGCACCATTGTTGACCCCTGTACCGCCAAAAGTTGCCCCTAGTGGCGCGCCTATGCTGGATATCGTTCCTAAGGAAGTAATATTCCCCTGTACCGCGCTTGGAAGCGTAGAAGAAATAGAAGGGACGCCACCTGCACTTGTGACCAATACGCCATTGGTTGCAGTCGCCAATCCGCTTAACGATGAACCGCTTGCAGCATAATAAGCCATTTGGTTAATAAGGCCAGGGTTGATTGTCCCTCCTCCTCCAAAGGCCGCTTTTAAAGATGCGCCCGTTATTGCAGCGTCTGTACCAGGGGTATAGGGCGATTGCACCAAATAATATAGGTCTGTGTCAGCGACCACTGTAGTAGGGTTTGTTGCAAAAATCTGTGCTACGGTCTTAGACATCCTTATGCTCCTGCTGTCTCAAGTGGCGTATTGTCTGTCAGCAATAAATTAGAACCGTCGGTTATCAATAAAAACCCTGTTGGCGGAAATGGCACTTCTTCCGCTGATAAGGGATAATAAAGAATAGGGACGCTCCCAAAACAATACATCAGCTTCCCCACCGCAATTGATTAGCTGCAATGGTCGTCGAAGCACTTAAAACATTTTTTGCATAGATAGGGTGCCAAATTCCTGCCGCCAAGTTGGGCAACAATTCTGTCGTACCGTCCCATTTTGTATAGGCAAGGTTCCCGGTAGTGGCCACATATATCCAACGGGAAAATTCAAACACCCCTGCTGGGGTCGTAGAATTAGTAAAGCCCACGTCATAAGTTACCGTGCCAGTGCGGGCAGGCCCTCCTAGCGTTCGGACTTGTGCTGTGTATAAGTTCGGGTCTAATGGAGGAACATTGATATTAGGGGTCGCCATTTTGATTTCCTTATCAAAATAAAGGACAGGCACATCATGCACCTGCCCTGCATAGCTTATATGACTTGATAGCCAATAATCACGGTGCCATTTAAAGCGGTAGCAGCGGTATTATTATAAATAGTCAATGTTGCTGAACCTGCGCCTGGGACAGCTTGCAAAGTAATGTTTTTTGTCGTATTGGTACCACCCATCAAGGTCAATAAGATGGTAGAACCTGCGACTATAAAACTGTCTGTCCAAGTAATTGCATAGTTAGCACCACCCGCAGTAGTCAAGGCCGAAGTAGTAATGACACCAGCTTGGCCGTTGGCGGTCACCGCATTGGCAGCTTCCGTACCGTTTGCTTTTGCTTGGTCTTGCACCGAACCAGATGTGTCCGAGAACACGGCGATGGTATTAACAATGGTCGCACCATTTACTGAGGCAACGTTTGCCAATGCGTTGTTTGAGGCAGCTTTAAACGCGGCAGTCCCGAATGAACCACTCGTCCCTGATGCGTCTACCCACACCATATTGTTGATTCCAAATATGGCGGGCAACGGTTCTACCAATGTCCAAACAGTGCCATTGTTGACTGTTCCTGCTGCAACGGATACAAACTGTCCGGCGCGGATTTGTTCAATGTTTTGAAAATCATTTCGGCGCGTAAGGACAGGGTTAATTCCAGTCGCGCCTGGGTTTGATACGATATAGATGCCGTTTTGATTTGCAGAAGATTGTGCTACTAATAATACAGAATCGCCTGAATTGACGACGACGCTGTCGATGGTTAAAGCACCCGTTGCAGTTACTGTTAAGGTCGCGCCTACGCCATTGTTGACTTGTCCATTAAAATAGGTGCCCGCTAAATTACTAGTGTCGACAACCCGTACAGCAGTGAGTCCGTCATAAACATTATATTGTTGAAATGCCATGGTAATAAGTCCTTTTAAAAAGTGATATAACAATTTCCATTTGTTAACTAAAACATTATAACTTAACGAACACGTTCATATATACACTTGGTTGAATGTTATTATGGGGAACAACGGCAGCCCCAGCCCCGCTTGTTGCTGAGCTTCCAGCACCGCCCGTACTTCCAGTATTTTGTGTTGCAAAGAACCAATCTACGCCGCCTTGTATTGTTGCGCCACCTGGGTTTTGCAATGCCGTAAAAGTATGTGAATGCGCGGGCATTTCTGTAACAGATAACGGGTGCGCCTCTTCGCCAATGAAAGAGCCTAATATTTCTGAATTTACCGATATGACGGTCCCAGTCCCCGCGGTCGTCAATACAATGGCCGTACCAACTAAAGCGTTTGCTGTCGTGGTCGCCAATGAAATGTTTGCACTGTCTACCACAATGGCATAATAAATTGTCCCTGCGACCAGTGGAGAAGGCAGCCCTCCCCCAGATACTGTCACGGCCATCCCGGTATAGAACCCCAGTGAACTGCTGACGTTAAGTAAATTTCCACTACGGGTAAACCCTTGGTTTGCGGCGACCGGCAACGCCCCTGTCATCACACGGCCTAGGTTCTTGGTGAGGGACAATCTTCTGTTCGCAGTGAAATCTGTGACTGAATCACTGCCATAAGCAATGGGCACCGTCCCATTAAACATTGGCGCGAGGGACTGGCTTGCCTGAAAATTTCGCCATATTAAATCAAATAATTGGAACGTGTCTTGGTTGGCACGTGAAGTAGAGCCAGAGGAAGCGTTTCCTATTGTGCCATCGTTCATTGGCACCCAACCGGACAAATAGGAATTAAGCGACGTCCTTACGTCTCCTGTGCGCGGAGAATTAACAATGGCGTCTACTTCGTCCAATGTATGGAAATCAGTATTAGAAGTCATCGAACCTAAATATATGGCAGGGAGTATAAAATCTACGTTAATAGCGTTAGACAAAGGAAAATTTATTTGAAAGAAGAGCGCATCGTTCCCACAAGAACCCAGTGTTTTTCCTGCAATAGTAGGCACCACTTGGGAATTAAGGACGATCTTTGTCCATGAACCCAATATTAAATTAATGGGGCCACCGCCTATTGGCGTCACAACGTCAGCAGAAGGAGAGCCGCCATTTCCAAAGAACTGCCGGAAACTTAATGTTACGTCTGTGGTATTTCCAGACACCAACCGCGCATATATTTGAACACTTACCGTATTGCCGCTTAAGTTTTGCAGCCCCTTTACAACAGGAAACTGAACATACTTATAAGTTTGCGCACTTCCTGGAGAAGTACAATTATATTTAACGTATATTTCAGGCGTAGGATTGGGAGACAGGTTCGCGCTTCCAATAGGAGAGACAGGAACAAAAGTAATATTGTCGCTGTCTGTTTGGTTGTTTTTTGCAAATATAATGTCTGGTGCTGGCGCGCCATCGTTTACGCTGTTTGCATAGCCACCAATCCCCGCATTGTTGCTAGGTGCCAATGTAATCTGCGTAGCAATAGAAGGTGAACCAATTTGGTCGCCTATGTTTCTAAAAAACTGTCCGTTTACTATTAAGTTTTCAACGTCATTGTTGGTGATGATTGTACCACCACCACTTCCCGAACCTCCTGATAGTCCATCAAAGTCCCATAAGAAAACGCCGTCTTGGTCAATTGGCTTGTCATAGACACGAATATAATAAGTATCATCAGGGGCAGTATCATCAAATTCCCAAAACATAGGCGGCATCGTCCCATTTCCAAATCCAACAATAGGTTGTCCATAGGGTATGGTACCACCAGCGTCTTGGAACGCAGGTTTAAATTCTGTCGGGTTTAATGACCGATAGGTATAGATCGCGGCCCCATTGGGGAGCTTAGAAAAATTGTCTATAATGACCCAATGCGGATTAGGTTCTAATGTAAATACTTGTGTCATGTGGTTTCCTTATTCACCGCTAAGTTTATGATAGACAGTAGGGATTGAAGCTGCCCCGCCCAATATTCCAGCCCCCGCGCCTAATCCACCAAGATATTTCAACCTTTTTAAGGCGTTCGCTTTTTCAGTCCTTTTTTGCAAAACGTCTTCAATAAATGGGTTTTCTTTTCGCAGCCTTCGCATTTGGTTTGATTCTTCACTTAAAACTGAGAACATATTTTTAGGTATTTTTCTTGTAGATTTGTCTACCAGTTTAGATATGGAAGGATGAGAGTAGTAAATGTCTTTTAGGTTTTTGTATATGTGCTTTGCATCTTGTAATTTTTCCGCTAAATCAGGATGATTGATTTTATTGAAATGGTTTATAATTTTATCATTCAAAATGTCCCTTGCTTCTAACATTTCTTCGCCAGTGTCTTGGTCGCTAGGAATAACAGATGATTTCTTAGCTGTTCCCCTGTGCCATAATTCAGATTGCAATTTTCTTAAAGAAGAATAATCTCCTTCTTTTGCATTAGAAATTATTTTTTTAGCTGCCATAGTGTTAGGCAAATATTTATTATTTATATACTCACCTATGTTGTCTTTTATGTCTTTTCCAATATTGACTAATCCAATGTTTCTATCTTTAGCTACATCCTGGACTTGAGTAAATAAATCAGAAGCTGATTTTTCTAGCTTGTCATGAGAGGCCTGTATGTCTTTTCCAATTTTTAAAGGGGATATTTTAGAAAATGCACTTTTAGTGGTTCCAATTAAATTTTTTATTCCTGAAAAAATATTTGGCACCACATTTCCTAATACGCCTAAAGACGCACCGAGGACGGGTTGGTCTGGCGTTGACATGGCACCCAGTCCTGCTTGCGTACCTGTCCTTGATAAAGCATTAATCGCCCTTGGCAATAAAGCAGCCCCTTTCATCACAGCAGGTATTTCTGGAGCAAAGGCAGAACCGATTATTCCTGCTGATTGTATTGCGCCTTTTGCTAGTTGCCGAGGGTCTGTCATTCCAGGTATATCGGCCAACTTTTGAGGGCCACCTTGTCCACCTGCAAATATGTCCCTTGCTAAATTATTGTCTTGCGGTTGTTGTATTGTTGAAGAAGGAGGAAATTTTTTCTGTATCACGGCCTTGATGTCGTCCAATGGCATCGAATCAGGAAATTCTGCGTTTTGTCCGTCTGGCAATTGGATGATAGGCATTATTTTATTTCCTCGAAATCGCCCGTTTGGGGGTTATATCTCAGGGTCGCCTTTTTATTGCTTGCGCCACTCACACTGCCCGTTAAACTAGCACCGACGCCTTGGGTCGCTTTCTTTTTATAACGTTCAGCGTTTTTGTTTATCCAGTCCTTTGTTGTGTTCCATTCGGTCGCCACTTGTTTTGGGTCAAACCACCAGGTGCTGTTAGGGTGGGAGGCCTTTCCCAACGTTGCATATACATAATCAGGGACAACAGAAGTCCCAAAACCTTTTCTTAATGCGTCCATTGCAAATTGTGACGTTACGTCTTTAAATGCTACATAGTCCCTAAACTCTTGGGGAACGTCTTGTCCAAGTGCCATGGCCGCTTGGTATTTTGCAAAGTTGGCTTTCCCTGGAAGGCCAGCAAACGCCATCACTGGCTTTATGTCTATGTCATTCACATCACTTGCAAGCACGTCCATGTTTGCGGCTTGGTTTTGTACGGCAGCAGTGCTGTTTCTTTTCTGTATCTGGGCAATATACGTGCTTCCCAGGCCTGATAATGGCGGCAATTTTTCTCCAGAAGGCAACGTATCACTACCAGACAAATAAGAACTGGCCGCTTGGTTCGCCGTGTTGGCGTCCCAATCAGGATGGTCTATCAACAATTGGCGTTGCAGCCCCATAAGTTCTTTCTGGCCGACCCCCATTTGCATGCCGCCCATTTGCCTATAATTAGACAAAGAATTTTGTGCGCCTATTTGGGCTTGCGTCAGTTCAGGATAAAATTTGTTTTTTAAATTAAGTTCTTGTGCCTTAAGTGGAAGCATCGTTTGTGTTTCATTGGTGTTTGCATTACGGCTTGCAATTTCAGACATAATGTTTGGGGCATAGTATTTGTTTTGTAATTGGCTAAAGGCATTTGCAAGTGCCAACTTCTGGGGAAGATATTGGTTTGTGATAGTTTGGCCTTTAGTAAGGGCGTTTCTATTTGCAATTTCAGATTCTATGTTAGGCGCATAGTATTTGTTTTGTAGTCCCTTCATGACGTTTTCTAATTCAGATTGTTTCAATGCGTTTATCTCTGCTGCGCCTTGTATGGTGCTTCCAGCAGGTGCATTAGGCAATGGTATTCTTAGTGACATGGCCGTCTTCCATTAAAATAAATTAGCAATGCTCTGAATAATGTTTCCAGTCCTTCCTTGTCCTGCTGCTTCTTTTCCATAAGAAAGTCCAGCTTGGTTGTTCATGTAGTCCTGCATCAATTTAGTCAAAGAATTACCGGCTTGCATCCCTTGTCCCATCAAGCCAAATTCCCCTTGTCCATATTCCGAGTTTATTCCTAACACGCTGCTTAACCATTTCTGCATGTCCTCAGAACTGATTCCTTCTGCTTGTTGTTCAGCAAATTGTGTAAGAGGAGTACTACCGGTCAGGCCTGATGCAGACCCCATGTTTTGCGCCGCCCTCATGGCCTGTTCCTGCTGAAACTTAGCAAAAGGAGATTCTTCATATTTCCCCATCAAATTATTAATGAAATCAGAAGGGTTTTGCATGCTCTTCAACCAGTTCTGCACATCTGGGATAGCACCTTGTCCAGCTTTTAAGAAAGGGTTCAAATAACTTTGTGCTTGGGGAAGATATTTAGACAATGTGTCGCTGGCTTTCTGGTAAGGACGATCAGGATGGCTAAACATACTTGAAAAAAGGTTGCCAATGTCGCCTGAAAATTGCGATTTCGTGTCCATTACTGCACGTGGGTCCATATCATCATTTCCTTATGATGTTAAGCTATGTTTATCCAAGCCCCGGATTCTCTCCCTTGGAACTTGTTCAATGTTGTATTATATATTATTTGCCCATCTACAGGCGACTGTATTGAGTCCCTTTCATCGGTCGTCAACCTCGGTGCCAATAATCCATAAGGCGTCAGATATCCGTTCAATACGTCAATCAATGAACTTACTTGCGATATCCATTGTTCACTCATCTTAAGTGAACCACGCTTAATAAGGTCGTCATAATAATTTAATTGGTCGATAGAATTTGCCATCGTTACTCCGGCATCACTTCGTAAGACCAAGAAGCACCCAATACAATAAACGGCACTTGATTAAAAAATTCTATCTTAGGCACAAACCCTTGTCCCCTAGGTATTGTCCCTAACTTTCTCCATACTGTCCTAAACGTCCTTTCTCCAATCGCCCCCATTTGTGCCGTCTGGCGATAACTGTATGTGACGCCGCCGTCCCTTGAAATAGAAAGAAACACGGTAGGCCTTGCAGTAGAATAAATGGGCAGTGTTGAACTGCTTTCTAATAAGATATCATTGCCGTCCTCGGTGGTAATAACATTATTGTTTTCAGCCAATAGGTCTAATAGGCCGTTTATGTTTTCAATGATGGCCTGTCCTTGTATAACGTCTAGCATAAAACGGTCAATGCGTAATCGATTGTAGGAAGGAGGGACAAACGAACGCCCTATTCTTATTCTAGGTATTGCTTCTCCATCGTTCGTAACAAATGAAGGAGACACTTGATATAAAACAGGGAGATTATAATCTCCATAGAAATTGTTGCCGTTGAAAAAACCATGGGTCTGTGCAGGGTGTCTGTCTCCATTTAGTACTTGTTCTTCATGCCATAGTTTCCCTTCTTCCCTCGAAGGGTCGCTCAATGTTACATTGTAGACGTAGGTATGGTTTGCTGCTGTAAAATTTAACCTATAAAAAATAATGCCGTTCTCTTTTACAAAAATCCCCCTCGCGTCCGATATCTGGTTATTTGACGCATATTGTGCTAATTGAAAATCAAGCGCACGGTTTGAAACAGGGATTGATTCTGTCCCTATCACTTCCATGACAGAACCTAGGCCGTCCCTGTCTTGTGAAAGGAACATCAACTTATCAAACCCTGTCACGATTGAACCAACGGCGGCGGTGCCATATTCCATCAACAGGCCATTATTACGGCGCAGGGGAAGGTTTGTTCCTATCCCTGCGTTTTCCCATACTTCTGTATAAAAGTTAGAAAACAGGAACACCCTCCTATGCAACGTCCTGCATGCAACAATATTTCCAGGGTGGGAATTGATCGCCCCTTGTTGCAATTGTCCAGGAAGGTTAGGAGACGCCAAATTAGTAATATTGTTAGGGGGCGTCCCAGTTGTCGTTAGGTCTATAAATATGTTTGCTACCGCATTATTAAAAGTGGTCGCGACGCGTATGTGGGTAGAATCAACGTTGATCGCATAGTAAGTAGTAGAGGCCACCAATGGGGCAGGAAGGCCGCCACCAGCAGTAAAGCTAATTGGCATGCCTGTCGGGATGTTTGTAACCACAGTCAATTGGTCATTAGCAGGATTAGCAGTAAAAACATTGTCTACCAACGAATAGCTATAGATGTTGTTGAACCCTGACAAAACAAACGTGTTTGTCCCACCTGCTGCCACGCCAATAAAACCATCAATGAAAAAAACATCAATTGGCGCAGTAGGGAAAGCAGGGTCTACCGTCCTCAGATCAAAAGTAAAAGCGTCTGTTCCAGTGTCCCACACACAACCTATTTGCCCGTCTACAAAAATGATCTGTTCGCCAGTGGAAGCATTGTTGGCGTCTATCCCAACATAGCCAGTAGAAGTCGGCAACGGCGATGAATTTAACTGCGTCACATTGTTGTTTATGTCACGACGATAGATGTTCTGGCCTATTACAAAATATTCAAAATTGTTTAATACAAACTCTCCCCTGAAACCGTCATTAGGAGAAACATTGGGAAATACAAGTTCTGTGTTTTGTAGGCCAGAAGTAGAGATGAGGGAACGTGGCTTCTTGCCTTTAGGGTCAATGTATTCAAACATATTGACCGTACGTTCAGCGTCAATATTAGTGAACCGCTGGTTGTTGTAACTGCCTACTATTTCAAAATCTTCAATAGGCATCTTAATAGCTCAATATATTAGGCCAGTAGAAAGGCTCTGGTGCTGTCAATGTGACAGAAGGCCGTATGGTAAGGTCGTTCTCGTTTGTGTTTTTAAACGTGTTGTAGTAGTCCCAGTATTCTTGTTCGTTCTGTTGAGGCCAATTTCCAGACGGGTAATAAGCAAGAAATTTTCTCGCCAACGCATATTTCAAGAACCCATAATAATTTGGGGGAAGCTCAATTAGGCTTTGCTGGTTTCCCAATTCATTAATCATGACTTTTACTTGCAACGTGCAAGCATAAGGTTGGTCTGGCACAGGATAGACCGTAATAAAAGATTCCTGTGCTTGTTTATTAAGGAATATAAACCCAGGCCTAGATTGCAGGTTTGTTTGCCTCACGACGTTCCAATAAGTGGCCTTATTGATAATGCGTAGTGGATAGCACAATGAAGCATTGACAGGCGTGGTAGGAAACACAGAGGCCGTAATCACGTTGCTTCCAGACCCGGCCGTCAATATGTCAATGAAATTTCCTACCACTGCATTTGCAGACGACGACGCTAAATAAATGGTAGTAGGGCTGACGTTTATTGTCCAATAGGTCGTCCCTGAAACAAACGGTTGGGGGAGCGTCCCTGACGTAGATAGGTTAACAGGCGTATTGGTCGGATAGGCCGCCGTAGACGCCACCGTCAACAAATTGGTCGTCGGGTCAGCAGTAAAAGGAAAAGAGACAGGCAACGCCCCAGCGGGGTTCCCATTTGCAGGGACAAAATAATTAGCAAAACTTAGGTCTACTACCCTGTCTTGTCCGATGTCAGCAGGAACAATGTCAGAAATAGAATAAGTGTCTATTCCCACTATGAAATTAAAATCAATTGTCGTCAGGAAAGGGATGTACATGCCATCAGACGAGAACTTGTCTAAAAGCTCATTAATAAGCTCAAGGCCAGTCGTCAGCATAAAATTATCTGGCGTCTCGCCGACCGCCAACTCACCCAAAAGATAAAGTGAATTAACAATCACATCATTGGTCGTACGTGCGACTTGTGGCATTCCATTGCCTCCATTATGATGAACGAGCCAGCTACCCGGGATTTCCGGGCAACTGACTATCATTCTTCCTTAGGAGTCGTCGCCTTGCCCGTCTACAGGGAAAGCAACTGGGTCAAGCCCTTTGGTCAATTTCTTGCCAAATTCCTGCGCCCAAGCCCCAGTATTTTGCATGTTTGCATTGAATTCCATGAGGTCGTTTTTCATCATGGGCTTCTTGCCAGCATACTTGTCTAATGAGGCCTGTTCCCTTTTCACAAAGGCATTTTTTGCTGAATGCTCGGACTCATATCGTGATTGGCGGGTGTTTAAAAGTGCAGCGTCCTTTCCAGGTGCGCCATCGTATCTGTTCTTCATGTCCATCTCCTTATGATATTAACTTCACGGCATATTGCGGGTGCCATTTGAAGCCACACAAAATATCCAACCGCATTAAGTTCTGATAACCCAAGATGTCACCGGTCTGGGTGACTGCAAGGGAAAGCCCTGTTTCAGGGTCTACGGCGACGCTTGCATATGGCACCTGGAGCTTATAGAGCGGAGGACATACGATGTCTAATGCACGCGCAGGATAGGCCACGTTCACATTATAGGAAGGCACCATGGTGACCGCAGAGCCATTAGGCACAGGGACGTCTACGTTTTGTAACGGGCTAGAAGTCGAACTAATGATGCTTGGCGAAACCGTGATTGTTACTGCACCACCGCCGCTAGAGTTTGCAGCTTGGGTAATAACAAATTGCGCGTTCTGTCCAGTTGATTTACGAGACAATGGGTTGACGCTGTTCACGCCAGCAATTGAAATCAAGTCACCAGGCAAGAAATAGTTCGTCACGCCAGCGGTCGCACCGGCCAATATAATGACGTTTCCAGAACCGACCGCACCGTTGACCGTCAGCGAATCGCCAGAATGAAGTAGAGGCCCTGCCCCTGCCACATGGTTTACGATGTTTTGAGACTGGAAAATGTCAAAGTAAGACAAGTGTCCTATTGCAGACTGCCGTACGATCTCTTCGTTAAACACAGGGGTAAAGTTGTTCAACAATGCCGATTTCAAGGACGACCCATCACGCACGGTCATCGCAAGGTAAGCATCAGAGGCAATATTAACGCCCTGTTCGAGAAGTTTTGCACCAGCTAAATCAACACTACTGAAACTATTGATCGGGCTGCCAGCAGAACCTTGAAAGAAATAAAGTTCTTGCTCAGCATCAGAACAAATATCACGTTCCATTTGCGTGATGATGTTTTGTATTGCCGGTTGAATAAACATGCGGCTGAAATCTTCAATCCGCAAGGTCAAGTCCTGCACGGTGTATGCAATCAGCGCATGGTATTGGTGGGCAATAGTGATGTTCTCAACAGTCTCAATAATGTCTTGAGGGACTGCGGTCGAACCATCGCCAACAATAAAGTTGTTCTGACGACGGACTTGCAGAGTGTCCCCGATCTTATATCCGGAGTTCTGAAAGTCATCTTGATAAATTCTTGCATTTATGTTCGATTGAATTCGTTATTTTCAATCCGCTTTCGCAGCTATCGATCACTCGATAGATCAGACCATATCTTCAACCTTTCGGTTGTTGGGGGCTTCGGCTTACTTAAGCCTACGAGCTTTCGCTCTGGTCGTTGCTCCTTCCTCTTTCGAGGCTCGGATCAGGATTGTCTCTTTAGAGATGTTCCCTGAATTCACCCAATTATCCATAGTACATTTCTGCACAAGGGGCCCATTAATTTAAGCCAGTCATTACAAAAGGACTATTATTTGCAAACATTGCTAAAGCGGTATTAGATACCAATTGCGTGGTAATAAATTGATTAGGCATTTCCAGTCACTCCATCCTAGAGTTAATAAATCCGTTTCAGGAAAACTTAATTACTTAAACTTTCCTTCCTTCATCCGACTTCTAATATCAGAAACCGGGGTCTTCTCATTGACACCAACGGAATTGACGACTGGGTTTGATTTGATTTGCCCTAATGGGCGTGATGGGGACTGTTTTTGATCACCACCAGAAATCAAAGCATGGCTCAGCGCGATTATTTCCGCTGCTTGATCTACTGGGTGGAGTTTTGCAATACGAGACAATTCATCAGGGTTTTTACCAAGGCGATATAGGACTTCTCCTGCACTGCCCGCGCCTTTCTTAGGCAACGTCAATGCGATGTCCCTCATCGTCGCGGTAAAGGGGGCGTCTCCACGCACAACGTCGTCAAAATCGTCATATTTGTCGGCAGTAGAATCCAGGTGACGGTTTAGGTCTTGGTACTGCTTAACAATATGCTGCTGTGCTTGTGACTCCTTCGCTTTACGCTCTTCCATTTCCTTCTGTTGGAGCGCATAGCTGACTGCCTGTTGAATCACGTCATTCACGTTCCCTTGGCCTTCGCCATTAGGTCCGTATGGCCCTTGCTGCATCGGTTGCGCTTGGTTTGGCGATATTTTCGATTGCAATTGTTCTATCCTTGCTTGCATCTCACGCATTTCCCTTTCATGAGACCGCTTTTGTTGTTTCAGACGTTTCTGAACATAAAGCGGATCGTTTTTTCCTTCATGTACCTCCGGCTCTTGTGCTTCATGCACCACCGGCGTTTCATCAGCGTCCTGCTGCGGTACACCCATTCCTTGCTCTACTTCTGCCTCAATTTCCCTGTCGTTCCCTGACATTTCCTGACGGTCGTCCATATTGACTCCACATGGCATTCTTTTGCCCCGAACATAAGGCCGTTCGTAAGCCCCTGCTTTGTCCTAAAGCAGTAATTAATAATAGTTTATTGTAAAAAAAGAAAACAATCACCACTACATCTAGTGTTTTACGACCAACCGCCATCACAATTAATAAAAACAGGGGCTAATTAGGTTATATTTGTTCCTAATTAGGAACTTAACTATTCAAGGAGAACTACAATGACGCTTCAAGTACAAGTAGGCAGCGTAGGCAGCAATACCACCATCACACTTCCCGCGGTAGCAAACACTTACTATGTCCTTAATAGAATCACTTATTCTTACGGAGGGACGCTGGCATTGGGAACAGCAAGTTTATTGGTACAATTTGCCAGTACTTCTGTATTAAACGTAGACGTAAATGAAAGCCAAGGGGAATTTGATTATGGGCTGCAATCTTCCCCTAACCAGGCCGTCACGATCACGCTGAATGGCGTTGCCTTACAGGTAGGAAAATTGTCCATTAATTATGACACTTACTCTTCTTGATCAGGTTTTTTTGGTTGTGAATTGTGTTTATGAAGGTCTGCCAAAAGAGAGGCGATCTTATGGTCAAAGTCCTGGTCTGCCTTTCTTTTGTCTAGCCCATGGGCGATTTGGGTCTTTTGTAAGTTCAACTTATGGTCATAAACATTCAGTTCTGCTTCTTGTTGGTCTTTTTTAGCACGCAATAGTAACTCAACTTTGTCCAAAAGGTGCTTTTGTCTTTCAAGCTCTAATTTCTCTTGTTTGTTTTTGTTCTCTGCTATCTTAGATTCGATGTCGGCTTTCTTGTCCTGCATTTCCATCATCATCATTTGTTCTTGCGGAGAAGGCGGCTTCGGAGGAAGTTGCTTGCCTTCTTCTTTAGCCAATATTTCAGGAGGCACCATTGACTTAAACCTTTCTGCAATTTGAGGCATAAATTGTACGTCAAGGTTTTTAGCCCAAAGGTCGGCGACAAGAGGAAACGCTTGAGGGTTGGCTTGTAATGTTGTCTGTAAAAATTCCAGGGCAATTTCTTTTTGCACAGCAAAAGAAGGCCCACTATCAATTTCAACATCAAAATCACCAGTTCCAATATCATTACTGACCGTGCCATCAGACGACCTCTGGTTTAAGGTAATGTGTTCGCTTTTCCCGTCCTTTTTATTTATCATCATCGTCCTTTCGTCGTCTCCAATGATATGGGACAACAAATCATTGACCACCCTCCCACCTTGTTCTACCGCCTGGTTCATGTTGTCAAACCAAACCATCGCGCTCATGGAGCCTTCGGTCTTTCGTTCGCGACGTGCCTTGCCAGAGATGTCCCTACCTTGTAGTGCTTCTGTTTCAGAGAAACCAAGTATTTCACGTATGTCCTGAGTAGCTCGCTGGAAATTTTGCATGATAGACGGGGAAAGGTCCCATGCGGGCATCTTTGTAGGCATCTGCCCAGTTTTTGGGTCAGGGTTCGCCCTAAGTACCCCCATTTGAAGTTCCGGGTTGCGCCAATCCTGTTCGTATCCCGCGATATTATCGGGCGTCCCCAACCACTGCTCACGCCTTCTATTCTTAACTTCTGCTGCAATTTCGCTTCCGAAATAATTAACGCATTTTTGAGCATCACGAGCTTCATGTATGTAACTCTTAGTATATTGCCGTCCTTCGATATAATACGAATCGCCGTCTACAAAAATAATGGGCAATTGTTTTGAAGGCCATTCAGAAAAATCGATTATTTGGTTTCGTATCAAACGATAGTGCATGATACGGTAGTCTTGCGT
>Ga0210401_10000874_pt1 | contig 36336 bp, 35 predicted proteins | sample IncBWH32MmetaG_FD_150866 | JGI IMG/M metagenome (GOLD analysis project Ga0210401, IMG submission 150866) | Forest soil microbial communities from Barre Woods Harvard Forest LTER site, Petersham, Massachusetts, United States - Inc-BW-H-32-M | ecosystem: Environmental > Terrestrial > Soil >... | reverse complement strand
CTTTCCCACGCGTCCCACGAACGGAGACCGCATCCTGCGGCTATTTACGAACATCAATCCGACGCAAAATCGCGTCTGGATCACGAGCCAGAACTTCGATGTGATTGGGCCTCGGTTCGCGAAAATGATCGGGCTGCCATCAGGACAAAGCTCGAATCCCATTTCGAAAGCGGTTCGTAAAATCGCCAGGGCCGTGCATCTTCCCGGAGCAAACCGTTCGCCTTACGACGAATTCATGCATCGATGCCACAACTCCATGAAGGAAGACGGCGAATTCCAGCGAGATTGCCCCAAGCAGCGCTGGGAATTTCCGCCGCACTCCACCTGGATGGTGTTCACCGATTTCGTTAGCCACGCGGTACTGCAAGGGCAATACGCGCTGGAGCAGACGTTCATCATTTCGCGCGACGCGATGGTGCGGCCCGAGATGTCGCCGGTGCGCATTCTGGAAAGCCTTTCCGGCCATCCTCTGACGAGAGCAAGCTGACATCGGAAATTTCGGCCGTCCTCCCGATTAGCCAATCAATGTTTTGGCTTAACAGGCTGCGGAAAAAGTCTTTTTCTTCAGGAGGTCGGTGCTTTAGCGCCGACGTAAACTGCGTGCTCTCAACAGGCTTCAGCCCCTGAAGGAAGCTTTTTCTTCGTTGTTGCATTTTCCGCATCCCGTTCGGCGTCTAAGGTTGGGGCGGCGGATTAGGATTCGGCGCCGGAGGCGGATTGGGATTTGGCGCCGGTCCCGGATTGGGATTCGGGACCGGGGTTGGACCCACCGGCTGCTGAGCTGGCGGTGTTGCCGGCGGTTGAGCTTCCGGCGGCGCTGGCTGAGGCACACCCGCTCCAAGCGAACCGCGCGCCCCAGGATCACCGCGACCCGCCAGGATGTTGCGTCCCGTACGCACCGGAGCACGCAACCGCCGCGGCGTGACCAGGATCATGAACTCCGTCTCCTGCAGCGTATTATTGCGCGTGCCAAAGGCGTACCCGGCCTGAGGAATGTTCGCCAAGCCCGGCAATCCTTCGATTGCTCGCGTCTCTTCGTCGTCCAGCAGTCCGCCGATGAGCGTCGTCTCATCGTCCTTGACGCGCACTACTTGGCTCAGAGTGCGATTCGAAAGGATGGGAATGCCGTTGATGCTATTCCCCGACAGCGCGCGAATCTCAAACTCCAATTGCAGCGTGACCTCGTGATTCGAGTGGAGCGTAGGCGTCGCCTTGACCTTCACACCGAGATCGACATACTCAGCTCCTGGATAGGGCGTTTGCGTCGGCGTCGTGCCGGTCGCAAAGGTCGAAGAGTCCTGAAAAATGGTGACCACTCCTTGATTGGTGGTCGAACCCAGCGCCGTCAGCGCGACATCCGGCAGCCCGCTGCTCGTCAAGGTCGCGCTGATGATCGCCGAAGGGCTCGTGGGTGTGGCAATCTCCAGACGACTTGAAAATGTTCCTCCACCCAATCCAAGGTAAAGACCCAGCGTGCTTTGGCCCAGATTGGTCACCGCAAGGCTCGGCACATTTCCGCCGGTAAAGTTTGCAATCACAATTCCCGCGGGAGTAGTTGCCGTGGCCAGAGGCGAACCCGCCGCGGCGCTGAAGGTAGCGTCCGCATTCGCGCTCGAGAGAATGATCGAGACACTGTTGTCGCCCTGATTCACCACCGCCAGATCGGGAATGCCATCCGTATTCAGATCGCCAGCCGCGATGGCCACCGGCGTAGTGCCGACCGCCAAAGGCGAACTGTTCGGCTCTTGCAGCAACAGATTGCCGTTGGAATCGAGAGAGCCCAGCAGAATGGTCACATTATTGGTGGTCTCGTTGACAATCGCCAGGTCCACTTCCGGCGCGGTTAGGTTCACCAGAGTAGTATTCTTGAAGTTTGCCGTGGCCATCGCCACCGGCCCCTTTTCGCTGATCGTCGCGTTATTTTGTAGCGCGTATGGCGACCGCGGGAATGCCGTGAATCCACCTTTTCCGTCGCCTTTGAAAACGGAGATGGTGTTGTCAGCCTTATTGGCAACCGCGAAATCCAGGTTGCCGTCTCCGTTGAAATCCGCCACCACCACCGAACTCGGCTCCGTTCCCACCGCATACGGAGACCCCGCCGCTTCGGTGAACGTGCCATCGCCATTCCCCAGCAGCACCGTCACATTATTCGAAGTGGAATTCGCGATGACCAGATCCTCCGGCGACACGGTGACGCCGTTGGAGTTGACGACCGTATTCCCGAATGTGCCGGCAGCGATGGAAACCGGACCCGTTTCGTCCTTCGCTAACTTAAACGGCGAATTCGCTTGCGCGACGAAGTTTCCGTTGTCCTGGTTCAACAGAATGCTGATGGTGTTGTCGTTCTGATTGGCGACCGCTAGATCCGGCAGCGTGCCGCCACTGTAGGCCGCCGCGGCCAATGCCACGGGATTGTTGCCCACACTGAAGGTAGTCTCCGGGAACGTCGTAGAGCTGGGAACCGCCCCGATCACCGAGGTCGGGCTGGTCGTCGTCCCGGTTCCGGTGCCCAGGCTTCCAGACAAAAGAGAGAGCGTGATCGGAAACCGGTCGCCCACGAAAAAGGTTGCCGGCTTGCCGTCCTGCGCGCGCAGCAGGACCTGCCTCCCGCTCTGCACCAGTGTGAGCGCATCCGAAAAATTGGCGGCCGCGGCCGGCACCGTTAACAAGAACGTGGAATAGCCACCGCCAACCAAAATAAATCCCGGAATGCTGCTGATTCCCTGAGCGCTGAAAAGTTGACCCAGGATCGTCAATGCGTTCGACACGTCGGACGCACCCCGAAGCGCGTTGATATCGCTGGGGCTAATCAGGAATGCCTGCGTCGACGTTGGCGGTGTAATGCCAAGTTGCGTCGCTTTGTTCCGATCCACCTCGAGCAGCTCAACCTCCAGCATGAGCTCGCCGCGCGCTCTCTCCACTTGCGTCAGCAACTCGCTCGCCAGCGTCAACCTTTCCGGCGTGTCCCGCATGGTAATCGTGCGGCTGTGCGAATCCAGCTCGATATGCGTGGATCCCGTTATTTCGCGCAACACGCGCAGCAGTTCCGTCATTTCTTCCGGCGCGACCGACGACGACAGCGGGAACGTCTGCTCCGCCTCCACCGCGTACTGCCGCCGTTTCTCCGGCGTATCCGGCGTAACAAATATTTGGTTCGCGCTCAACGGCCGCCAAAACGTGCCGGTTTGCTCGGACAACAAAGTCATCGCCGTGGCGAAGTCCACGTCATCGACGCGCAGCTTCACGTTGCGCGGCTGCAGGTCCGGGTCGAACACCGTTTTGATGCCGAAAATTTGCGCGACCTGGTCGTAAGCGCTCTTGGTGTCTCCCCGCAGGTCCAGGCTGTGTTTGCCGTTCTGGGTCTTCAGTTGCGGCATACCTTCGATGGTCTGCGCTTGGGCAGCCGCGGGCTCGTCATCCTTCATCGCTTCCATCTCCGCCATGCGCTCCGCAACCACGGCGTTGCTAGCATCAATACGCAGCGCGAGCCGCAGTTCGGCAATGGCCTGCGAAATATTCCCCGCGACCGCCAGATTCTCGGCTTTCGAGGTGTGCTCGCCAACAAGTTTGGCCCGCAGCGCAGCGCCCCGCGTGATAGCCGCCATTTCCTGCGGTGCGAATCGCGCGGCTTCGTCATAGTCGGCCAGCGCCTCCTCCAGATGTCCGTTGGCCGCGGCCTCGTCCCCTCGCTCCATTGCAACTTGGGCGCGCTCCGGATCCACCAAGATGGCCTTCGGCGACTTCGTAGCGGTGGCTGCCTGCGTCTGCGCAAACAGCGGTGCGCAGATCACCACACTGCAAAGAAACAGTGAAGCAGTCAGGCGACGGATTTGGGCCGCGAGCATAGTTAGGATATTCTAGCGTGAAGATATAGGACCAGTGTGGTCCGGTTGACGGAAGTAGCTAATAAAGGTAAACTTAAGTCGCATTTGCAACTGATTAACAACTGGAGTTTCCTTGCTCTCGGCTTTTCTCATTGCTCTCCGTGAAGGCGTCGAAGCCTCCCTCGTGGTTGGCATCATACTCGTCTACTTGTCTCGCACTGGCAGGGCCCGTCTGGCCCGTTACGCATGGTATGGCGTCGCTGCCGCGGTGGCCCTCAGTCTGGGCATCGCCATCGCCTTGGAACGCTGGCAGATCAGCGAAGACGGCTTCGAGGGCGTCCTGCTACTGGCCGCCGCCGCCTTCGTCATTACGATGATCGTATGGATGAATCGCGTTGCGCGCCACCTGAAAAAAGAAATCGAGCAAAAGGTGGAAGCCTATGCGGTCCGGGCGGGCAAAGCCGCCGGTTGGGGCATCTTTGCCTTCGTCTTTCTGATGGTCGTCCGCGAAGGCGCGGAACTTGCCCTGATCTTGCGCGCCGTCGAACTTTCCACCGAGGGTTTGCAGACCTGGATCGGCACCCTCGCAGGCATCGCCGCCGCGGTCGCCGTCGGCGTCTTCTTCTTCAAAGGCACGTTGCGCATTCCCCTCCAGCGATTCTTCGCCGCCACCAGCGTCATTCTCATGCTCGTGGTATTTCAGCTGGCGCTCACCGGCTTGCATGAGCTGAGCGAAGCGCAGTGGCTTCCCTCCGGCAAAACAGAAATGGCCATCATCGGCCCCATCGTGCGCAACGAGCTGTTCTTCTTCGTATTTATTTTTGGCGCCGCCGCGCTTCTGGTATTCCGCGAGTGGCAGTCTGCCAAACATGCCACCGCGGTGACCCGCGCCGCAGGCGAAGCGGAAAAGCGCCTGCTCGAAGCGCAAAATCGCCGCCAACGCCGCTGGATGGTAGCCGCAGCCTCTGCATGCCTGGTAGTCATTCTCCTGCTGACCGCGGATTTCATCTACGCCCGCGCAAATTCAGCGCGCCCCACCGTCACCCAAGTCACCGTGCAAAGCAACGAAGTGCGCGTCCCGATTCGCGACGTGCAAGACGGCGACATGCATCTATTCTCGGCCGATGTAGGGAGCGGACAGACGATTCGCTTCATGATCATCAAGAAGCCGAATGGCTGGGGCACCGCCCTCGACGCTTGCCGCATCTGCGGCGCCGAAGGCTACCGCCAGGACGGCCAAAACGTAATTTGCCGTCACTGCGGCTCCGCCATCTACGTTCCAACAATCGGCCAAGCCGGCGGCTGCAATCCCATAGGCGTGCCAGCCCACGTAGACGGCGCAAATCTAGTGTTGGACCTTTCAGCGCTAACGCAAGCCACAAACGAGATTCCCAAGTAAGTAGCACAGACACTCCTCTCTGTGCAGGGTTCGCACAAGGGCAAAGTCGATGAATCACAAGCACCAAACGATCACACTTTGTAGGGGCGGGGCTTGCCCCGCCCGGCGCAACGAGTTCGCGCAACTGCAATCGTGCGCGGTCTGATCGCTCGACGAAAAAAACAAAATGTTCCTACGCCTAGTAGCCGACTCCTTCCGCCGCCGCCCCCGCCACAAACTCCTGACCGGCGCCGCCCTAGCGTTAGGCATGGCCGTAGCCACCGCCGCCCTTAGCGTCTCCTTGGACGTAGGCGACCGCCTCTCCCACGAATTCCGCAGCCTCGGCGCAAACTTGCTCGTCACCCCGCAGGCAGACACCCTCCCCCTGGAAATCGGCGGCATAGACTACCGCCCAGTAAACGCCGGTGCTTATCTCCCCGAATCCGACCTCCCCAAAATCAAAACCGTTTTCTGGCACAACAACATCATCGCCTTTACACCGACCATTGAGGTACCGATCATCGTCGGCAATCCGGCTTCCGTACCCGAAATTGCTTCCTCTATCCCAACAACGGGGGTCAGGTTGATCGGCACTTGGGCACACCATGAAGTTCCGCTTCCTGACGGCTCGATTTACGTCACCGGTGTGGAAAAGACGAATCCCTGGTGGCACGTCCGAGGCCGTTGGTTCGAAGACAAGTCGACAGAGTGCGTGGTTGGCATCACGTTGGCCAAGCGCCTGAAGCTCTCGGTCGGCGACACTTTGATGATTGTTGAAAGAGTCCATGGAGGACTGGAATCGTCTAGCCAATTGGCTGTGGTCGGACTGCTGGAGACTGGCGGCACTGAGGACGATAGGATTGTAGCTCCACTGGCAATCGCTCAAACACTTTCAGGCAAACAAGGTCAATACCGCAACCTCTACGTCAGCGCCCTCACCAAGCCCGAAGACGACTTCGCCCGCCGCAGTCCCGCCGCCATGACTCCCGATGAATTGGAGCGTTGGAGCTGCAGCCCGTACGTCTCCTCCATTGCCTACTCCATCAAACAAGTTCTCCCCGGCTCCGACGTCCGCGTAATCCGCCGCGTAGCCGAAGGCGAAGGCCGCATCCTGACGCGAGTCCGCACGCTACTCTGGCTGGTGACGTTCGCCGCGTTACTGGCCGCCGCATTAGCAGTCGGCGCCTCCTCCGCCGCGAGCGTTATCGAGCGCCGCACCGAAATCGGCCTGATGAAAGCGCTGGGCGCAGGTTCCGGAATGGTCGGCATACTGCTAGCCGCCGAACAACTCCTGCTAGCCGTAGCAGGCGGAGCCGCAGGCTACGCCCTAGGCATCGTCCTCGCTCGCCTGGTCGGCGAAAAGATCTTCGGCGTAGCCCCGCAGCCCTCAATCTTGGTTCTCGTCGTAATCGTGGGCCTCGCCGCTGCTGTAACCATCGCTGGTAGCGCCATCCCCCTGCGCCGAGCCGCCCGTTACGAACCCGCCCCCATCCTCCGAGGCGAATGAGCATGAACAATCCCCTCGCCACGCCGATCGCCACACCAAGCGCCACACTGACCGCCACACCAAGCGTTGTCATCCTGAGGGCATCCGACAAGGATGCTCGAAGAACCTCAACTTCAACCTCTGCAACCAACTGTGCCCACGCGCACTCCCCTGTACGGGCGCAGCACTGCTGCGCCCCATGTCCGCAAGATCTCAACCGTGGGACTCGCCATGTCTAACTCCCGCCCCATGTTCTGGCGCATAATCCGCCGCCTGCTAACCGCCAACCGCGGCCGCCTATTCGTAATCCTCCTGGCCCTGGGCGCTGGCGCAGCCGTAACCGCTGCTCTTCTCAACCTCCAAGTCGATGCCAAACGCCGCCTAACGACCGAATTTCGTTCGCTTGGCGCGAATGTAGTCGTCGCCCCGCGGGATCTATCCGAATCTCCGAACCGTACTTTGGATCAATCCCTTCTGGATCGCGTTCCTTCCTCCGTTCAAGGCCAGCGCGCCCACGTTCTGGCAGTTCTCTACGTCACCGCAAATGCGCTTTCACCCAACTCCAGTAGTTCTACACCAATTGTGGTGGCAGGTGAACGGGGCGACGTAGATGCCGAAATTACCGGCTACAACGGCGGCGTGATTGCCGTCATTGTTTCGTCGAAATCGAACCAGGCACCAACATGCTGGATCGGTGTTGGAGCTGCGGACCATCTTCACGTCAAGTCGGGCGATCTTCTAACATTACGGAGTAATGCACGCGCGGAAAGCTGCCGCGTTGCCTTCGTTCCCTCGCGGGGCGGCCCCGAAGACAATCAGGTCACCGTGCCTCTTGATTTGGTCCAACGCCTTGCCGCTTTGCCCGGGAAAATCAGTCTCATCCAAATCAGCGTCCCCGGGACTCCGCGCGCAGTCAGCGACTACATTGCCGACGCGGCCCAACGTCTTCCCGAAGCCGACGTCCACGGCATCCGTCAATTCACCGAAGCCGAAGCTAAAATCTACAACCGCATCAGCGGCCTGCTCAACGCCACCGTCGTCGTCGTCTTGATCCTCACCACGCTCTGCGTGATGGCCGCGATGACCAACGTCGCCATGGAGCGCAAGAACGACGTCGGCCTGATGAAGGCGCTCGGCGGCGCGACCCGCCGCGTTCTGCAGCTCTTTCTCGCCGAAGCGGCAGTTCTCGGTCTCGTCGCCGGCATCCTTGGCGCGGCCGCCGGCATCCTGCTCTCCATCGCTCTAGGCAGAGCCGTCTTCGGCGTGGCGGCGCAACCCCGCCTGATTGTGTATCCTGTAGCAGTAGCTCTGACCATTCTAGTAGCGGTCGCAGGCGCATACCCGCTGCGCCGCTTGGCCAGCATCCGTCCAGCATCAGTCTTCCGAGGCGACTGATTCATGCGCTCGCTCGCACATCCTAAGCTCCCACAGGGGAAGAAAATATTTGCCCGCGTGCATCGTCATTCCGACCTCACCCAACACCGTCATTCCGACCGGAGCGGGCCGACTTTTTCTTTCGCGTTCGCTCCTGCGAACGCGTCGGGCCGCGTAGTGGAGGAATCTCTCTTCGATTCGACCGCCGCGCCGGCTGTTCCCTTCAGCACCAAGATCTCGTCTGCGGCACTCTGTCGCCAACGAGGTTCCCGTTGACCTCAACGCCACAAGTCGCCATCGAATCGCTAACGAAACAATACGGCGCCCTCCGCGCGGTCGACGCGCTCAGCTTCAGCATCAATCCCGGCGAGTGGGTCGCTCTAATGGGCCCCTCGGGCTCCGGCAAAACTACCCTGATCAATGTCCTGGGCGGCCTGGACACGCTGACCAGCGGTCGCGTAATCGTTGACGGCGTCGATCTCGCACAGCTCACCGAGAGCCAGCTGGTTCGCTACCGAGCCGAAAAAATAGGCTTCGTCTTCCAGCAATTCCATCTCGTCCCGTATCTCAACGCCGTCGAAAACGTCATGCTCGCCCAATACTTCCACAGCGTCACCGACGAATCTCAAGCCGCCGAAGCTCTGCGCCGCGTGGGTCTAGGCGACCGCTTGGCGCATCTCCCCGCCCAACTCTCCGGCGGCGAGCAACAACGCGTAGCCATCGCCCGCGCTCTCATCAACCAACCAAAATTGATCCTGGCCGACGAGCCCACCGGCAATCTCGACGAACCCAACGAAACCATCGTCATGGAAATTTTCCGCGTGCTGCACCGCGCAGGCCATACCATCTTGATGGTTACCCACGACCCCGACATCGCCCGCCAGGCCGACCGCCGCATCGAGCTCCAACACGGTCATCTTCATTACGACAGCACGCAACACGGTCCGAATCATCCTCTGCTCTGTCCGCTGGCCAACACCAACGACTGCTGCACCTCCGGTGTGCCCACCGGTGACGACGAAATTCGCTTCGACCATCTCCTCGAGCAGATCTGGATCTTCGGCGAAGAAGGAAAGCCAGCAAGAGTCGATTCCCTTCACGCCACGGGTCCAGCAGGCACGCTCTCGCTGATCACCGACGAATCCCCAACGCGCATCCTGACTCGCATGTCCGAATTGCAACTAGTTCAAGCCGAAAACGGCCACGTCCAACTCACCGACGCAGGCACTCGCCGCGCCCGCGATGTAGTCCGCCGCCACCGCCTGGCCGAGCGCCTCTTCAAAGACACCTTCGCGGTCGACGACTCCGAAGCCCACAACCAGGCCTGTAAATTCGAACACATCATCAGTCCCGAGCTGGACCAGCGTATCTGTACGTTCCTGGGCCATCCAAAAACCTGCCCCCACGGCAACCCCATCCCCCCAGGCCACTGCTGCAACGGCACCCCCAAGTCGACAGTCGACAGTTAAAGGCCAAAAGGGAGCGATCCAGCACCCTTTCAGCGCGCGGCTTGTTACTCGGCTTGCGGCGATCGGCCACCTCCGGTTAGTTCAACATGGCGGCGCAGGAGCTCCGCGACGTCGCCCATCTTGTCGTCCAGCACATTCAGTTTTTGTGTCACGTTCTGGATTTCTCTTTCCGCGCGGCGATTGACGTCGTAGTCCAGCTCGCCCCGAACGCGATCTTTCGAGTCTTGGCGATTTTGACTCATCATGATCACCGGCGCTTGAATCGCGGCGAGCATGGATAAGAAGAGGTTCAACAAAATGAATGGATAGGGGTCCCACGCGGCGCGTCGCAGGATGACATTGATGGTCACGTAAATGACCAGCACGACCAAGGCGGTGATGATGAACGACCAGGAGCCGCCGAAGTGCGCGACGGCGTCGGACACGCGATCGCCGAAGGTGGCGTGCTCCTCGATCACTTCGTTAGGATTGCGGCTGGCGCGATTGCGCACTAATTGCTGCGACGCGTGAAACTGGCGGCCCAGGACGGTGAGCATGTCCATTCCGGCGTGGGGCTTGCGCTGGATGAGAACGGCGATATCGTGGCGGTCCACCTCGATGCAACGGGTCTCTTCCAGAGCGATCGCGTTGGTCTGGTGGGGAGTCTGCTCCAGCATGGAGGCGAAGCCGAAAAACTCGCCGTGTGAAGGTTCGTCGACGATCACTTCCTGCTGATCGTCGTCCACCGTTGTCACACGAACCTTGCCGGAAACCATAACGTAGGCGTGGCCGCTGTCTTCGCCCATTTTATAAATGCGCTGGCGAGGGGCGAAGGTTTTGACCTCCACCTCACCGCCGAGGACGGCGAGTTCGTCTTCATCGAAGAGAGAGAACAGCGGGACGGCGCGGAGCGTTTCGGGACTGGAACCCATGGAGGCACCTCTTGGATTTGAGAAATGCCGGAAGCATTCCACAAATCTGCCGCGGGTGGCAAACGCGGTTGCCAGAATGTTTTTAAGAGCGGCGGGACCCTCCCCCTAGGTTTTTTGTAAGTATTCATTCTAAAGGACGTTGAAGTTGTTCGTTTTGATAGCGTTCTGCAAGTGTTGATTCTAGTTGACGTAGCGGGGGCCCTTTTGCAGCCAGGATGACGGCGTTCTTTGACGAAGAACCGGCGGACGGGAACTTTGAGCTTAGCTTGCCGTGGGGTCACGGAAGGTTTTGGCGCAGGTGGGGCAGGGGCAGATGGTGCGGAGATGGTCATAACTGTAGATGCCGGTGGCGTGGCCGTCGGTGAAGGTGAACTGGATGGCGTAGTTACCTACAGCGTTGGCGGACTTGGCGCTGGGTTTGGGTTTAAACATGGGTAGGGCAGCGGCTGAGGCTGGGCCTGCGGAGGTGAACGCCAGCTTTTTTTCGCGTTCGTCGTTACAGGTGGCGCAGGGGCACTCTTCGCGAAGGTAATGGAAATCGTAGTGGCTGGCGTGGCCGTCGGACCAGGTGATGTCGACGCCGGCGCCGGTGGAGACGTGAATTTTGACGCTGGCGGGCTTTTTGCGTTGGTCGATGGGAGTGGGCATCGGAATAGTTGACAGTCGACAGTTTACAGTTGAACGTTCGGAAAGGGAAAACGGCGGGAGGTGGGGAGAGGGAAACTTTGCTCTCGGCTGGCTTGGGACACAGACGCTTCGATGCTCAGCGTAAACAAGAGTGTCTGTGCTACCTAAGAATCTCGGAATATTTGGTCACAGTTGTGCATGCGCCAAATCGGCACAATCGCACCTGGAAAGACAAATGCAGCTTAAAGTGAGTTCACCGGAGTTGCTAGACTTCGCCCGAAAAAAATGCGAGCATTTTAATCTGCAGGTCAACGTCACCCATTCATGAGCAGCAGCACTCCTACTAGCCCCGCTGCCCCGCGCAGCCGGGGAAACGGTATTCCACGCGTTATCGTAGCCACCACGGCGCTATTGACGTTTATTTCGTTCTGGCGCGCGGCGGCTATCGTTCTGAACGATTTGGCTTCCTCCGCCTACTATGCGGGCGGCGAGGCGGAAGGTTTCATTGGTAAGACCGCGCCGTGGTTCATCCTGGCGATCATGTTGTTTTCGTACGCGGTGCGCGCCGTGTACGTCGAAAGCTGCAGCATGTTTGTCCGCGGCGGCGTGTACCGCGCGGTTAAGCAATCGCTGGGTGGCACGCTCGCGAAATTCAGCGTTTCCGCGCTGATGTTCGACTACATTCTGACCGGGCCAATCAGCGGAGTGGCCGCGGGTCAATATCTTGGCGGCCTGCTGAGCGAATTGTCGCAATACTTCCACCTGAGCGGTCCTTTTTCCGAACATACACTGGGCGGAATTTCCGCAAGTTTCGCCATCGTCGTCACCGTCTATTTCTGGTGGGAAAACACCAAGGGCGTCTCGGAATCGAGCGAAAAAGCGCTGCACATCATGAGGCTGGTTACCGTGATGGTGGTGATTCTGATTGGCTGGTGCATCTATACCGCCGTCCTGCGCCATTCGTCGCTGCCTCCGTTTCCCTATCCGCGCAACATTCACCTGACGGGCAGCGCCCTGGGTTGGCTGGCGCACAGCAATTTGCCGCATATGTTCGGCGTCATCGCCGTCTTTATCGCGCTGGGCCATTCCGTGCTGGCCATGAGCGGCGAGGAATCGCTGGCACAGGTGTACCGCGAAATCGAGAGCCCCAAGCTACAGAACCTGAAGAAGGCCGGCTTGGTCATTTTCATCTACAGCCTGGTTTTTACTTCTCTGGTGTCTTTTTTCGCGGTGATGATCATCCCGGACGATGTCCGCCAGGGCTTCTTGGAAAATCTGATCGGCGGGTTGGCGATGAGCTTGCAAGGCCCGTTCATCGCGCGCCTGATCTTCCATGGATTTGTGGTGGTGGTGGGGACGCTAATCCTAGCGGGCGCCGTGAACACCGCGATCGTGGGCTCGAACGGGGTGCTGAATCGCGTTTCCGAAGACGGCGTGTTGAGCGAGTGGTTCCGGCAGCCGCATCCGAGATTCGGTACCAGCTACCGCATCATTAACATCGTGGTGCTGCTGCAGATCGCCACGATTGTGATCAGCCGCGGCGATGTCACTTTTCTGGCGAACCTCTACGCATTCGGCGTGATCTGGAGTTTCGCGATGAATGGTCTGGCGGTCCTGGTGCTGCGCTACACGAATCCGGGCCAGCGCGAATTTCAGGTGCCATTCAATTTCACCATACGCGGCGTGCAGATTCCCGTGGGGCTCGGCATCATCACGCTCACGTTGTTCTTGATCGCGGTCACCAACCTGTTCACCAAGCCGGTGGCTACCATGGCCGGCGGCGCGTTCTCGGTCATGTTGTACATCGTCTTCACCATTTCCGAACGGCGAGGCCATCATCGCGGCGTAACCCACGTGGAAATGGATCAGTTCAATCTGGAGCTGGAAGGCGAGCTGAGCCCGGAGGCGGTGGGCGCGCGTCCTGGGAATATTCTCGTGCCGGTGAGCAATCACTTCAATTTGTATCACCTGGGAAATGTGCTGGACCGCTTGAAACCGGGGCGGCGCGACGTTGTTGTACTGCACGTGCGTTTGTTGCGGCGTTCGGGCTCCGGCGAAAACGAACTGGAGCCCGACCAGCTTTTTGGCAGCATTGAGCAACATCTTTTTTCTCAGGCGCTGTCGATGGCTGAGAAGCGCGGAAAGTCCATTCGCCTGGCGGTGGTTGCCGCTAACGATCTCTGGGACGGCATTCTACGCGCGGCGACTTCGCTGCAGTCCAGCACTATCGTGGTGGGTCACTCTGCTAAGGAGCTGACGGAAGAGCAGGCGAGGCAGATCGGCGAGGCCTGGGAAAAACTCGGCGACCAGAAGCCACAGTTCAATCTGGAAATTCACATGCCCAATGGGGACAAGATCTACAAAGTCCTCGGGCCGCACGCGCCGAACCTGACTGCCAATGAAGTACATCTATTGCATCGTTTGTGGCTGCGCTTTAGCGAGGTCCTGGCGCGCGAGGAATTGCATCACCATGATGTGGTGCACTTCGCGCTGGAAGAAGTGCAGAAAGAGATCGACGAGGGACATGAAGAGTCCGTCGTCGGGCGGTTGCGAGCGCATTTGGAAGCGAATCAGACCAAGCGGAAACCGCCGAAGACGTAGAGAGTCGAAGGCAAGACGCGACGGCCGGGCAGGGCCCTTCGAAGCTCAGGGTAAACAAGCCCGCCCCTACAAGGGACACGAAACTCAACTAAGCGAGTTGCGAGGTGCAGTGGCCACAGCGCTTTGCTGCGATTGGAATCGACATCGCGCACTGCGGGCAGTCTTTTGTGGTGGGTGGCGCGGGCGGTGCCGGTTTGTTGACCCAGTGATTCACCAATTGAATGATGATGAACACGCAGAAGGCCACGATCAAGAAGTTGATGATCGTGTTCAAAAATATGCCGTAGTTCAGGGTAGGCGCGCCGTCGGCCTTCGCCGCCGCGAGTGTTGGATAGGACTTACCGTTCAGTCCGACAACGAGATCTGTAAAATTGACGTTCTTCACAAGCAGCCCTATCGGGGGCATCAGGATATCGTCGACCAGGGACGAGACGATTTTGCCAAAGGCTGCGCCGATGATTACGCCGACTGCCAGATCCAACACGTTGCCGCGCATTACGAAGGCTTTGAATTCTTTCAACATGCGGATTCTCCTATCGGACGGTTAACGGGTGGAGCGGATTATAGCGGAGATTGCGCGGCAGTCTATAGGGGAATCCCCGTGTCAACCGGAAACGCTGGATGTCACGATTAAGGTCTAGCGCGGCCGGAGAACTAAAACGGAGCCAACCAGACCGCGCAGCACCAAAACAAGCCCTGCCAGCGCAAACAACTTGCCCACCCAGAGAAAGGGCGCGCGGGCGATGGCGAGCATCACCACGCCCAGAAGGATGAGCGAGAGTCCGCGGGTCCAGCGTTCGCCGCGCAACCAGGCGCGGCCCGGGCGGTAAAATGCGTAGAGGCCCCAGAGAATCAGTGCGACGCTCAGGATCATCCACGGAGCGGTGCCGCGGTCGACATAGATTCGGCCGGTGACGCCGAGCCACACGACCAGCACGCCAAGCAGGACAAACATCAGTTCGATGACGATGCGAAGCAGGCGGTCCGTTGTGAGCATTGCCGTTCACCAAATCGCCAGCGCGGACAGCGCGTGAGGACCCCGGTTCCTGTGCCCCATCACTGGCAACAACTTGCACTACCCGAAGATTCTGCGCCTTCGTTACGTCTAAACCCCGCCCTCCGAAAAGCTGGAGGGCGGCTACAGGGTCGATTACGCTACGCGCTCGATGCGGACTTTGTTCAGCGTTACCGGAGTACGTGGGCGGTCGCTGGAATCGCGGGGTAGCTTGGAAATTTTGTCGGCGATTTCCTGGCCTTCTAGTACTTCGCCGAAAATCGAGTGTTTGTTATCCAGCCACGGCGTCGCTGCAACGGTCAAAAAAAACTGGCTGCCGTTGGTGCCGGGTCCAGCGTTGGCCATGGAGAGCTTGCCTGCCTTGTTGTGCTTCAGTGACGGATGAAATTCGTCGGGGAAAGTATAGCCGGGGCCACCTCGGCCGTCGCCACGCGGGCAGCCGCCCTGAATCATGAAATCGGGGATGACGCGGTGGAAGGTTAGCCCGTCGTAATAATTTTTCTTCTCTTTCTTGCCGGTACGCTCGTCGGTGAATTCTTTTGTACCTTCCGCCAAGCCGACGAAATTTGCCACGGTCTTTGGCGCTTTGTCTTCGAGCAGCCGGATAACAATTTCGCCCTGCGATGTATCAAAAATGGCATACGTACCTGCGGGTCGCGTCATGAAATCTCCTTGAGTGGTTCGACTCATCGTACACGAGGGTCAGGCAGCCGCGCCAGTTTTGACGCTGGGAAACGGCCGAAGGGCTGCATTCGACCGATATCGCGGTCGCTCGTGGAAAATGGTTTGCGAATTGCCGCGGGCAAGATCGCCTAGGATTGGGGCTTGGCCGGTGGAGTTGCCTCCGGCGCGGAGGGAGACGCGGCAGGCGCGCTAGCGGGAGCCGAAGCGGTGGCCGGGAGCGGCTTGAAATCGCTCCACTTGATCACCAGGCGCACTGGAAAATCGCCGTCCTTCAAGTGCAAGGTCACGTCAGCGCGTTCGTAGTCTGGGAACCAATATTTGCCGTCGACATTTTCGCGATAAGTTTCAAAGGTTGTGAATGGCAGCGTGGCGAATTTCACATCGCCCAGTTCGTTCACCCACCGGCCGTAGGTCTTCACCACCTCCAGATACTTGGTGTCGATCCAGACGAGCCCATCCAGGTAGGCGTGCGCGCGGTCGAGGGCTCTCGGCGTCACCTTAAAAATGTAGGTATCGATCTCGTCGATGGTCTCTTGACCGATATATTTCAGGTCATACTTCGCGAGCTGTGCCGAGTTCAGCGGAAACTGTGGGATACGCTCAAGTTCCTTCACGTCTTCCGACTCCAGCGCAAAAACGTGCAGCGTTGACTGCGGGTGCTCGATTACCTTGTTCACGATTCTGCCGTCGGGCGTGCGGATGACTTCGGTGACCATCAGAAATTGCCCCGATAGTTTTCCCGTGCGATCGAACTCGTCGATGCGAATGGTTTTGCGGGCGCCGTAGGTGGGACGCACAGCAACAAACTCGTCCTCTTTCGCGGCGAATTTCTTGATGATTTCTTCTGGAGGAAGGGCGGGTGGCTCCGCGGGTTCCGGCGTGTTGCCCAAACGCTTTACATCATGCTCGGGGGGAGGGGCCATTGGGGCCGATGATTCCTGGGCAACGACGACGCGCGCGCTCAGGAACAAGGCGGCAAGACACGCTGCACGCAAAATGGGAAGATTCACACTGCGTACCGCGGCATGCACGTCTCGGATCATATCGGTTTGGATGCGCGCGGAAGGCGGGAGGCAGCCCGGAGCTTCGCGCCGCCCTAAGAGCTTACCGCAAATCGCTCTGCTCTTTCGTAGCACACACACTCTGTCCGTGTTGTCTTCCAGGTCGTCTAACCTTGCCTTTCCGCCCCGTGCTGATAGGCTCCATCGTTAACCACGCTACTCACCTCAAGCAAAAAATCCTGCGCATGGCTCCGTCTGATTGCAGTTGCGGCGGGCACAGAGTGTCTGTGCTACTTCTGCTACAATTCAAAAGTTTGTGACGGACGCGAAACAAGCAAAGCGCTTCTTTGTCTCGGGATTAGTGCAGGGCGTGGGATTTCGCTACTTCACGGAGGGCGAAGCCGGCCGGCTGAAGGTGAGCGGCTACGTGCGCAATCTGCGAGACGGCCGGGTGGAAGCCTACGCCGTCGGTACGCCCGAACAGCTCGCAAAATTTCGAGCGGCGCTCGAACGTGGCCCGCGCTTTTCCAGGGTCAGCGGGGTAACGGAAGAACCCGCGAACGTGGACCCGCAATACACGAGCGAATTTGTCACCACCTATGATGAGCTTGATGCTTGAAACTCGAACAGGAGCCCGCCGGATGGATGAGCTGAAGAAATTGATTCGCGAAGTGCCGGATTATCCGAAGCCGGGAATATTGTTCTACGACCTGACGACGGTCCTGAAAGACAAGCAAGGGTTTCATAGGCTGGTCGACCGGCTTTGTGAACACTACAACGGGCGCACGATCGATCTGGTCGCGGGGATCGAAGCGCGCGGCTTTATCTTCGCTCCGGCACTGGCTTACCGGATGGGAGCCGGGTTCGTGCCTGTCCGCAAACCGAAAAAACTTCCGGCGAAAACCAGGAGCGTTTCGTACGCCCTCGAGTATGGCTCCGACTCTTTAGAACTTCACGAAGACGCAGTGCAGCCCGGCGATCGCGTTATCATTTGCGATGATCTACTGGCCACGGGAGGCACTGCGTCGGCCACGGTGAAACTCGTCGAGCAACTTGGCGGCAAGGTTGAAGGCCTGGCGTTCGCCGTCGAGCTCACGTTCCTGAAGGGCCGCGCGAGACTCCCCGGCCTGGACGTCTTTTCGCTGATTCAATACGACAAATAGATCGCGCCAGCTTGTCCCTCTAGCTGTGGCTGCCGTCTTCCGACGGCGGGCTTTGGTGTGAAACAGCCACGTGCTTAGCCCGAAGCCCCGATCGAGCCGCTGTGCCGCACGGGTCGGCCGGGCGGGGCAAGCCCCGCCCCTACAAATTGAGCGACGGAGCAAGCAACTGCTTCGTCTCTATCGCTTCCCTCTCCGCTGGCGCGACGCCTCAAACAAAACCACTCCTGCCGCGACCGACACGTTCAGCGATTTCACCGGACCGGTCGTCGGCAGCGACACTACAAAATCGCACCGCTTGCGCGTCAGCTCGTGCAGGCCTTTGCCTTCGCCGCCGAGGACGATGCCTGTTGGCGAGGTATAGTCCACGTCCGTGTAGTTTTTGTCTCCGCGCTCGTCTAGCCCGACGAGCCAGTATCCCGCCTCCTTTAGCTCCTCCATCGTGCGAACCAGGTTAGTCACCTTGGCGACCGCCAGATGCGCGAGAGCGCCGGCGGAAGCCCGCGCCACCGTGTCTGTCAATCCCGCGGCGCGGCGCTCCGGAATCACCACGCCGTGGGCGCCTGCCGCCAACGCGGTGCGAATGACCGCGCCGAGATTGTGCGGATCCTCAACGCCGTCCAGCAAGACGATCAGTCCTTTTTCACCGCGTCCGGCGCCTGCATTCGCTGCCGCAAGAATTTCGTCGAGCGTGCCTGCTGCACGCGCGGCCACCAGCGCAACGATCCCCTGATGATCCTTCGAGTCCGCAAGGCGGTCGAGCTGCCCGCGATCCTCAAAGCGTACGGAAATATTTCGCGTGCGCGCCACTTGTACGATTTCTTCGACGCGTGAGTCCTGCCTTCCCTTCGCAATCACGATGCGATCAAAGGCTCGCCCCGCCTCCAATGCCTCTCGCACCGCATGTATGCCGGTCAATCGATCCATGAACGTCTCACAATTCGTGGCGCTTCAATCCAACGCCGAGCAAAATTCAATCACTCTTTCACGCACCGTTTTCACATTTGCCGCAAAACCAGCGTTCGCCGCAGCATCCACCAGCAAAATCACGCGATCGAGCTGCCCTTCGCCGGCCCGACCGACCAGCGCGAGCCGCAAGGGGTGCAACACTTCTCGTCCGCGCAAGTCGAGCTTTTCCTTCAGCGCGGTAACAATCTCCTTGAAACGCTCAGGGGTACAGGGCCCGTCATCCAAAAGCAGCCGCGCCAGCAACCGAATCACATCGCGCGCCGCGCATCGCGTCATCACCGCGTGGGCCTCGATGCTCGCCAACGTCCGCGCCGCATCATATTCGAACACCAATCGCAGGAGCTCTGCGAGCGCCTCGCGATCAGCGGCCTGCGGTCCGAGCAGAAATGCTGCGCGTTCGCACCAGGAGCTTTGTTCCGCCGAAATCTCCGAAGACGAAATCCAGCCGCGTTCGCGTAACAGAGCGGCGACATCCGCCGCGCAGAACGGATTCATGATCGCTACATCGGACTTGGGAGGAATTTCTTCGACAGCCATCGGTGGGATTCTATCGCATGGCGCGATCGTTTTGTTCGTTGGTGCGACGGCAGAGAAAAAGGCGCCCGCCTCAGAAGGCGGCCGCTACAACTGCGTCGTGATCGTCGCTACCACGTATGAGGCAATCGCTTCACCGCGGCCGATCGCGTCCACGCCTTCGTTGGTCTTCGCCTTCAAATGAATCTTCTCGGCGGGCACGCCCAGCGCACGACCCAGAGCCTCGCGCATTTTCGGAAAATGTGGACCCAGTTTGGGCTTTTCCGTAATCACCACGGCATCCACGTGCTCGATCGCAAGCTTTTTCTCATTCAGCAATTTCCTGGCGTGCTCCAAAAAAATCAAACTGTTCGCGCCCTTCCACTTCGGGTCGGTGTCCGGGAAATGCGTGCCGATATCCCCCAGCCCGGCCGCCCCCAGCAATGCGTCGCACAACGCGTGGGCCAAGACATCTCCATCCGAATGGCCCACAGGTCCTTTCTCGAAGGGCAACTCGATCCCGCCCACGATCAACTTGCGCCCTTCGGCGAGTCGATGCAGATCGTACCCGATACCGCAACGGACGCTCATGACTTTACACGCTCACGTTCCAAGTAGAACCGCGCTAGGTCCATATCCGCGGGCTTCGTGATTTTGATGTTGCGCTCGGATCCCAGCACCACGTGCACATCGTGTCCGAGGCGTTCGACCAGGCCGGCGTCGTCCGACGCGCTCACTCCGTCGGCCTCGGCGCGCGCGTACGCTTCTTTCAGCAACTTCGCGGCAAACACTTGCGGCGTTTGCGCGAGCACTACGCGCTCTCGCGGAATCGTGGCCGTGATCAGGGCCACATCCTCTGGCAAACTCGCGCGCTTCACTTCTTTCACGGTGTCCATCGCGGGGATCCCCAGAATCGCCGCATGGCACCGCCGCGCCTCTTCGATCACACGGGTGATCTGCTCTCGCGTTACAAACGGGCGTACTGCATCATGCACGACGACCAGATCTGTATCGTCTGCCACCTCCTGCAAGGCCCGCGCCACGGAATCCTGCCGGGCATCTCCGCCCCGCACGACGCGTACGATCTGTTTGAATTTCTCTCCGCGAATCTGCTCTTCTAACCGCGCGATTCCATCGCCGCGCGTAGCCACGATGATGTCGGTAATCAGCTCGCACGAGGCAATCCGCCGAAGGCTTAGCATCACAATGGGCACGCCTTCCAACTCAAGAAATTGCTTCGGGGTCTCGGCACCCATGCGAGTGCCCAGACCGGCGGCAGGCAAAATGGCAGTTATGCGGCTCATTTTTATAAGTCGTCGGGGACCTGAGAGTGTACATCAAGCCCTACGCCGAGGCGAAACGCGCCAACGCTTTTCCGTTGGTTCGAGGTGGAACAGGAACTCCTGGGTGTGCCAACCTTGTCAAATTTTGCCGCTGGTCTCCGCTGCCACCGTAGGGGCAGGATAGATCGTGCACTACGGTCGATGTGGCAGCGCCGATTGGCGCTGTTGCAGAAAGCTGCGGACGGAGGGGTCGCGCTCTAGACCGATTGCGATTTCATAGGCCTCACGCGCCTCGCCATGTGCGCCGGATTTTGCCAACAATTCCGCGCGCGCCGCCCAGTAGGGTTGGTATTCGGCCAAGCGCGCGTCGGCGGCAACTTCTTGCATGGCTGCAAGGCCTGCTGAGGCGTCATGCAACTCCGCGAGCGCCAGGGCTCGATTGATGGCGACCACCGGTGATCCAGCGATCACCAATAGCGCGTCGTAAAGTTGCACTACCTCAGCCCAGTTCGCTTGACCGGTGCGGCAGCGATAGACGTGCGCCGATTGCAATGCGGCTTCGAGCTGATATCGGCCGATGGAACGCAAGTCGCTGGCGCGACGGAGTAACATCTCGGCCTCACCGATCATCCGCGCGTCCCACAATTCCGAATCCTGCTGGGCTAGCGGAATGTATTCGCCGTCGGGGCTGCGCCGGGCGGGACGACGCGCTTCCGCGTGAAGCATCAAGGCAAGCAGGCCCAGCGCTTCGGGCTCCTCGGGCAGCAACTCGGTGACGAGTCTGGCCAGAAACAATGCTTCTTCGGTGAGATCGCGGCGTGCGAGATCGGTGCCGCCAGGATCGGTCCATCCTTCCGCGAAGGCGGCGTAAATGGCGGCCAACACGGTGTCGAGCCGCGACGGCAATTCTTCGCGCTCCGGGACACTGAACGGAATGCCCGCTTGGCGGATCTTGGTCTTGGCTCGAACCAGGCGCTGGCCCATCGTTGCCGGAGAAATGAGGAAGGCCGAAGCGATCGTGGCCGCGTCCAAGCCCAGCACGACTTGCAGGATCAACGGCGCGCGAATTCCGGCTTCGATTGCCGGGTGCGCGCAGGCAAACATAAGCGCGAGACGGCGATCGGGAATTTCGGTGTCCGCGGGCCCGGAACCCAGCACCTCCGCCACGCGCTGCAACTCCTCGGACACTATTTCGCCGGTCTTGCGTCTTCGCGCGAAGTCGATACTTTTTCGGCGGGCCACGGTCAGCAGCCACGCTTCGGGATTCGCCGGACATCCGTTTCGAGGCCAATCCGCCAGCGCCGCGGCGAAGGCCTCGGAGAGTGCGTCCTCGGCCGCCGCCACGTCCCGCGTGCGTGCGGCGAGAAAGGCGACCAGCTTGCCGTAACTGCGGCGGGCAACAGCATCGGTGGTGACCTGTGCCTGAGCATCGTGTTCGTCCACAGTCATGTCTTCACGTAACGTAGAAATCTAGCACCGGCGTGGAGGAGCGGCTATGGTGCCGCTGATTCAGCGAGAGCGTCTGCGAACAATAGCGGGGACACGCTGGCGCGGTCACCCCCACATCGCTGGGATTGCGCGAATTTCGACGACTCCATGACTCGCGCCAGGGCACTTCTGCGCCCACGAGATCGCGGCATCGAGATCGGGCACGTCGATGAGGTAGTAGCCGCCGATCTGCTCTTTCGATTCCGAATACGGGCCGTCCAGCACCTGCGCTTTCCCATTCGCGATGCGCACCGTTGTCGCCGTCGCGCTAGACGCGAGGCGATTGTTGCCCTTGAGCACTCCAGCCTTGGCCAGCGCTTCCGTGTACGCCTTGTAAGCCGCCATCCCTTGCTCCCGTTGAGCTTTAGTCAACTCGGGCCAGCCTGCCTCGTTCACATGGAGCATCAGCATATATTCCATGAAAGCCTCCTTAACCAGTCACGAGAGGGAGAAAATCTCTCTCACTACAATGACGTTCGAAATCCAGCGATTCAGACCGTCACCGCAGAATAATTCTCGTCAAGTTCTCCACTTTTTGTCTTGCTCGACGCTTTCTTTAACGCGAAACGTAGTGATCCTGCGCACCAGAGACAGAGGCAGCGGCTTCTCCAACGGAAATTGGATCGAACCCTTAGCCGTGGAGAATTTTGACAACTCCTTCGCGAAGGCGGTTACCGCCGACGGCGTCGGATAAAATCCGATATGCTTCCTAAACCCGGCAAACGTCACCAGGATTCTGCGATAAGAGAAAGCGGGCATCCCCCACTTCAGGCCTTCTTTGGCCCTAGGTGCCGCTGCGCGGATGCACGCACGCATCTCGCGCAGTTTCCTTTGAGCTTCTCTAGGCGCCGCCTGGATGTATTCGTCGATCGTCTTAGGTCGCGTCTTCGTTGAGATCATCGTCTTATGTCACCCGGTTGGTTCGAATTCCAGGTTCAACTTACTTGCTGGCTGGCTCGTAGCAAGTGTAAACATTCCCGTTGCCGAAGGTCCGCGATTTTGTCAGCTTCAGGCTCAGCTTCTCTTTGACGCCCTCAAATAGCGTTCTTCCGCTGCCGATCACGATCGGACACACCACGATCTGGAATTCGTCGATCAGACCCTCCTGCGCCAGTTGCGAAACGATGGTGCCGCTCCCCATGATCACCAGGCCCTGCCCCGACTCCTGCTTCATTTTCCGGACTTCCGTGGCGAGATTGCCCTTCACGAGTTTCGTGTTGTTCCAGGATGCCTTGTCCAGCGTTCTGGAAAACACTACCTTCTGCAAATTATTCATGTGCTCAGCCACCCCGGGAGAATTCTGAGCGGCCATGGGCGTGGGCCAGTAGCTGGCCATCATTTCATAAGTCACTCGGCCAAACAAAAGCACTCCACCGCCGCGCGCATTGCCGGCCACAAATTCGTTCCACTCCGGATCTTGTTTGTGGGCCCAGCGCATATCTGCTTTTTTGTCGACAAAGTAGCCATCCAGCGAAACGTGATTGAACACAATTAGACTGCGCATGTTTCTTCTCCTTGTTTGTCCAGATTTTGTGCGTTTTTATGCTGCGAAAATCGTGGCCCGTCGGAAGCAGATCACTCCCGCTTTATGTATTGGTTGACGTCCGTGGTCAGCAGCGTACCTTCCCACATGGGCCGCACCTCCACGACGCCGTGAAGCGCGGTCGGCGAACGCGCCGCCCACGCAATGGCCACATCCAGATCCACAACCTCAATGATGTGATAGCCGCCGAGTTGTTCTTTGGACTCGGCATACGGCCCGTCGAGCACCTGGGCTTTGTCGTTCACCATTCGAACGGTCGTGGCCATCGACGCGGACTTCAGCCCACCGCTGCTCTTGAGCACGCCAGCCTTCGTCATTGCTTCCATGTACGCCTTATAAGCGCCTAGCCAATGTTCCTGCTCGGCCTTGGTCAGCGCTTCCCAACCGGCACTTTGGACGTAGTCCATCAACATGTATTTCATGTGGTGCCCCCCTTGTAGGTCGTCCCTCTCTATCCTGTCCTGTGCTTCTACTACAATGACGCATCAAATCGGGCGATTTCGACAGCCCCAACACACCGGTGACACCAACCTAATACAGATGGGCAAATTCAGATGGCTGGAATTATTAAGGAAGCTTTGAGGGGAGAGGATCCAGGGCCGTGGAACGTGGTTCAGGCGGAAACCCTAGTCAGCTTCCGATTCGGGATATATGGATCGTGTTCCGCGATCCAGCGAATGGGGATCGGTCACGCGCCCGATGGCGTCGCTCCGCCCCGCAGCCGCCTGCCGGGCCATGGGTCCCGAGGCCTCGGCGCGATCGTCCACGCGCCCAAAAATCATCTTGCCGGCGGTGGTCTGGTGCACGGAAGTCACCGTGATGTCCACGCTCTTGTTGATGAAGCGTTTAGCCCCGTCGACTACGACCATCGTACCGTCGTCCAGATACGCGACACCCTGATTCGCTTCTTTCCCTTCGCGCAAGATCAGCACGCGCATCGGTTCGCCTGGCAAGACCACCGGCTTGAGCGCGTTGGCCAGCTGATTCACGTTCAGCACCGACAGTCCTTGCACTGTCGCCACCTTGTTCAAATTGAAATCGTTAGTGACGATTTTCGCGCCGGTCTGGCGCGCCAAGTCGATCAATTTATGATCGACCTCGCCTGGCTGCGAAGAGCCGTTCTCGAGGACGCGCACTTCCACTCCGGGCATCTTCCGGATACGCTCCAGCACGTCCAGACCGCGCCGCCCGCGCTGCCGTTTGAGCGCGTCGCCAGAATCAGCCACCAGCTGCAGTTCGTGCAGAACGAATTGCGGGACGATCAGAACGCCGTCAATGAATTGCGCTTCGCAGATGTCCGCGATGCGACCGTCGATCAGCACGCTCGTATCCAATAATTTCAGCGACTCAGGAGCCGCTGCGGGGGCCTTCGCCACGACCCGCTCTCCAATCGTTTCCAAATGCAACTGGGCGGCCTTGGTCGATCCCAGCACCAGTCCGAGATACGCGAAAGCGACGAGTACGCCGCATTCCAGGAAGGATTTCGTAGGTTCAGGCTCCGCGGTGCGGGAGATAATCAGCGTGACCAGGACGGCTGCAAAAATCCCCAGAACCGCGCCAAACGCCCCTCCCAGCAATCCGCTCATTGCCGCCCACCGCAAGCGGAACTCCAAAAGAAGAATAGCCCCCGCGGTCAGCACTCCGACGCCGGCCGAAGGCACGCCTCCCAAGTGGAAGGGCCGCAATGCGTAGCAAATCACCGCCGCGCAAACCACAAGGAATGCCCGCAATGCCCACGATTCCAAGTTGGTTCGCCGCATGCGCGAGTTGCGGAAAGTGGCCGGACCGGATGCAGATGCACTTGGAGCGGCAGAAAGAGGTGAGGAGACTGCGCGACGTTCCATTCCCGAATACGCTCGGCTCATGCGACCTCACAGGACTTGCGCAATCACTGCAAAATCGGTGCAGCCTTCCCGCAGAGCGTGGGGCTTAGGGCCGGTGCGGGATAGAACCTAGTTACGTTCCAGACCCGTATATACCGTATCGCCAGAATGGCGTCAAGGCTTTACGCAGATCGCGGATCATACCGCTTGACGGACCACGGAGGTTGGATGTCGCGAGCAGGAAAAGGGACGCAAGCGGCTGCCGCGGTCAGGAAACGTATATGCGTGGGACGCGTGCGCTAACCGCACAAAGCAAGTCAGAAGTGACCGTGCCGATACTACGAGCGACCTGGCTGGCTGGGTGCACATGCTCGCCATCGACGCCGTAGATGGTGACAAGGTCGCCGAGCTCGACGCCGGGGACCTCGGTGACATCGATCATGGTCACATCCATCGAAACGATGCCGACAATGGGAGCGAGCTCGCCGCGTACTAAGACGGAGCCGCGGTTGCCCAGCGAGCGGTGCACGCCGTCGCCGTAACCTGCGGCGAGCACTCCGATCACGGAAGGTCGTTCGGTCACGAACTTTCCGCCGTATCCGACGCTGGCGCCTGCCGGGACGCCCCGCAGACTAATGATGCGGGTTCGCAGGCTCATCACCGGTCTCAGCGGCAACTTTTTTTCAGCTTCCGAACGCTGCTCCGGTGGATCGTAGCCCGGGTGATAGCCATACAAAATCACGCCGGGACGCACCATATCCGCCCAGGTCTCCGGGCGTGCGGCGATGGCCGCACTGTTCGCCAAGTGTACGATCCCGGGATCGACGCCGAGCGCGCGCAGTCGTTCGAGCGCGAGGAAGAAATGCTCTTCCTGCTCGCGGGTCTGCTGGCCTTGCGCCGACGGAGAAAACGCTTCCGAGGAGGCGAAGTGTGTCAGCACACCGCCCAGTTGGAGACGTCGGCATTTGGCAAGCTGTCCGGCAAAACAGTCGACGTCGCTCGGGGCGATGCCCAGGCGATTCATGCCGGTGTCCATCTTCAGGTGAAACGAAAATGGGGTGCGGTTCCTACTCTTGGAAGCCGCATGGTCCAAAGGCGCAAGTTGGTCGCAGCGGTGAATCACCGGGGTGAGGTTATGCTTCAGAAGATTTTCCTCTTCGCCGGGCCAAAAACTCGTCAGCACCAGAATCGGCTTGTGGATGCCGGCTTTGCGGACTTCGATTCCCTCGGATGCGGAGGTCACGCCGAACCAGTCCGAGCCGGCCTTGTCGAGAATTTGGGCGACTTGCGGTCCGCCATGGCCGTAGCCGTTGCCCTTCACGATGGAGAGAACGAGTCGCGGCGTTTTGCGCTGCTCGTCGGCGGGATTGACGTAGCCGCGGATCGCGCGGAGATTGTGTGTTAGCGCTGAGGAGGAAACCTCGGCCCAGACCGGGCGGCCTTCCACTTCGGCAACTTTTGCGGCTCTTGCCCCTTTTACGACCGGGGCCGAACTTCGGCGCGGCTGAGTTTTCTTGGAGATGGTTTGCGTGTCTGCCATGGTCTTCCCAAATGAAAAATTTAGTGTACGACATCCGCGCGGAACAGGCCGTTTCACCGCGCGGATGCCGCGTGAAAGACAACAGTACGAAGGAGAGCAATCGAAGCGCCGCCTCCGAAGGTCTCTCGGTTTACCTGTAACTTGTTGAGAGCACAAGCCTATGCGGCCTGTGTGCGCTTCCGGCCGCGCTCATCGGTACTGTCCCTGCTTGCACAGGCTGCCCCCCGGGGGCCACAGTGAAACTCCGGAAGCACGACGTTCTACGACGATCTACAGGGACAGGAAATTTTTCAGGAGTTGCTTGCCAGATTCGGTTAGGACAGATTCGGGGTGGAATTGGACGCCTTCGAGTTTGTGGCGGCGATGGCGGAAGCCCATAATGATGCCGTCGTCGGTTTCGGCGGTGATGGTTAGCTCGCGCGGAAGGGATTTGCGTTCGACAATGAGGGAATGATAGCGCGTGGCTGTGAAGGGATCCGCCAGTTTACGGAAGACGCCTTTGGAATCATGGTGAATGGAGCTGGTCTTGCCGTGAAACAGCTTCGGCGCGCGAATGACCTTGCCGCCGAAAGCTGCGCCGATTGCTTGATGGCCCAGGCAGACGCCGAGTATGGGGAATTTTCCCGCGAGGCGCTGGATCAGGTCGATGCAAATTCCCGCGTCCTGGGGCGTGCACGGACCCGGGGAAATTACGATGCGTTCTGGTTTGCGGCGGGCGATCTCTTCCACGGAGATTTTGTCGTTGCGATGCACCTCGACATTGCAGCCCAGTTCGCCGAGGTACTGCGCGAGGTTGTAGGTGAAGGAATCGTAGTTGTCGAGTAGGAGAATCATGGTGGTCCTCTTAGCGGCAGCCGCTCTCAGTATCTCATTTTTCGGCGGCGCTCGCGGGTTGTGCGGTGCCGAGATCCCTCCACTCCGCGGGCCGGCGCGCATGAACCGCGCTGAAGAAAAATCCGGCCCGCTTGGTCGGGATGACGACTCCTAGCATTGCTGAAAAATCGGGGACCTTAGCGGCGACGTTCTGCGGTTTCTAGGGCGGCCAGGAGGGCGCGGGATTTGTTTACGCTTTCCTGGTATTCGCCTGCGGGGGTGGAATCGGCGACTATGCCGCCGCCGGCTTGCATGTGGGCTACACCATTTTTGACCACCATGGTGCGCAGTGCGATGCAGGAGTCCAGATTGCCCGCAAAATCCATGTATAGAACGCCGCCGGCATAGATGCCGCGGCGGGTGCGCTCCAGCTCTTCGATGATTTCCATGGCGCGAACTTTGGGTGCGCCGGACACCGTGCCTGCGGGAAAACAGGCCATCAGGGCGTCGAAACAGTCGACGTCTTCGCGGAGGCGGCCGCGCAGGCTGCTCACCAGGTGCATCACGTGAGAGAAGCGCTCGACGATCATCAACTGCTCGACCTTCACCGAGCCGTACTCGCAGACGCGTCCCAAGTCGTTGCGGCCTAGATCAACGAGCATGATGTGTTCGGCGCGCTCTTTTTCGCTGGCGAGCATTTGCTTCTCGAGGCGCTGATCCTCGGCTTCGTCTTTGCCGCGCGGAAGCGTTCCGGCGATAGGCCGGTAAAAGACGTCGCGTCCCTGGACTTTGACTAGCATTTCCGGCGAACTGCCAACGACGGCGATGTCGTTCATCTGCAGATAAAATAGATAGGGAGATGGATTCAGGGCGCGAAGCTCTCGATAGATATCGAAAGGCTGGGCTTTGGTCTTGGCGGAGAAACGCTGGCTCACCACGACCTGAAAAATATCACCGGCGCGGATGTATTCCTTGCACTTGCGGATCGCGGCCAGATATTCGCTGCGGCGAAAATTGGAAGTGACCTTGAGCGGCGAGCGCTTTCCCGCGCGGGCTTCTCGCCGGGGCTTTTCCGCGGCGACGGGCTGCTCCAGCAGCTTACGTGTTTCGCGAATCTCGCGAACGGCGGCGTTGTATTTTGCACGGAGGGTGCCGGAGCCTTCGGTGAAGACGTTGCGCACAATCCAGAGGCGATGCTGCACGTGATCGAAGGCGATGATGCCGTGATAGAACATGAGCATGGCGTCAAACAGGCCGATGTCGTCGCGCAACCGCTTCGGCAAGCGTTCGATGAGGCGCACCATGTCGTAGGAAAAATAGCCGATCGCGCCGGCCACGAGTGGCGGCAGGCCCGGAAGGCGCACGGGACGAAAACGCTCGATACGAGTACGCAGAAAGGCGACGGGGTCGCGCTCTTCCCAGACCACGCGGTCGCGGCCTTCCATGACGCAGGCCCCATTGGCGTAGCGAAAAACTTCTTCGGGGTTGGCGCCGGCGAACGTGTAGCGCGCAATTTTTTCGCCACCCTCCACGCTTTCGAGGAGGAAGGAATACCGGGCGCCTTGCGCGATGCGCAGATATGCGCTGACCGGCGTGAGCAGGTCAGCGGGAAGCACGTCGAAAACAGGGATCAGGTTGCCTTGCTTTGCGAGTCGCTGGAATTCGCGGAAGTCTGGTTGGATCACGGCAGCCTCCGCGGCCGCGTCGCTCTCAAGGGAGCCTCCGCACGCAATGCGGTCAGAACCGCGCGGCGCATGACACCTTCCGGAGCCCGCCGCCCAATCCACATCTCCCACTGCGCGATTCCCTGAGCGAGGAACATTTCGACGCCAGAGACCGTGGCGAGACCTTTATTGGCGGCCATTTTCAACAATCGCGTGCGCTCGGGGCGGTAGATCAGGTCCATGACAATTCGACAGTGTAACTCGCGGAGGCTCAACGGAGAAATTTCGTCGTGCGGGTACATTCCGACCGGAGTGGTATTGAGCACCGCGTCGAAGGATACCGTGCGCAGAGCGCGCCGCGGAACAACCTCGCCGCCTACCACGCGAGCTAGTTCGCGTGCGGAGCGGTCTCGCCGCGCGCAAACGGCAACCGCAGCACCGGCGCGAGCCAGTGCAAACGCGGCTGCGCGTGCCGAGCCACCGGCACCGAAAATCAGCACGCGGCTTTTCGCAAGATCGAGTCTCTTTTCCAACGAGCGAAGTACTCCCACGTAGTCGGTGTTAAAACCGTACAGCGAGCCGTCCCGATGAACCTTTACGGTGTTGACAGCGCCGATGTCGGCCGCCAAGGGATCGCACTCTTTCAGATATTTCAGGATTTTCTGTTTGTGCGGGATCGTGACGCTAAATCCACGAATGCCAAACTCCGGAACGGCGGCCAAAAAGTCGCGTAGGTCTTTAACCAGGAACGGGAGATACACCGCGTTCACTTTCTCGCTGACGAATGCGGAGTTGTGCATGAGCGGAGACAATGAGTGTCCGACGGGGTCGCCAATCACGCCAAAAATTCCTGTGCGCCGCTTCAGTTCATGGGCTCGATAAAGATGCTTCAATTCGTGAAGAGACACCTGGCCCGGGGCGGTCGCCGCGGCCACCGGCGCGTACGCCAGCGTGCTGCCTTCTCGCAGCGCAAGAATACGGCCGGGGAGACCCACCTCTCCCATGGGAACCGCGATACAGTTCTTAGAACGCCGAGCCCACCGAAGCAGGCGCACGCTTTCGGCAATGGTTCGGGATTGCGCGGCGATCTTGACTGTGTCCACCTCACCGTGCAACGGGAGATGGACCGACCGAGTCAGTTCGGGAGTTCGCTCGAAGTCGTGCAGGGAGAGCATTATGCGGGGTGGAACGGCGTACTCCCGAGCCGATTGGCCGGGCAATTCCCGCAGAGTTTCTACCTCGATGTCGCACCACTGGCATCCAGCTTCGCGGGCCTGGATCAGCCAGTACAGTTGAGCGTCGATGTCCCCGGCGAAACGGCCGCCCGCCCCTTTGCGCCGACACGTTGCCAGAAGCGTGGCGCGCCGAGGCCGATGCAGCCGAAGCCAGCCCAGGAGCTTAGATCGTTCGGCGTCGCTGGTGAGCCAATCGAGGCGCAGCTCCACGGTTGGCGTCTCGCGCAGTGCTGCCCTAATAGCAGCGGCCATATGGGCAGCGGTTGCCTCTGCGACGACCCCGCAAATGCGCCCCACACCGGTGCCCAACCGCGCCATCGCCGCCCTCGTGCCCGGAAGAACGGGCTAAAGCCCCGCGCCTACACTTGCCGGTTAGCCATTCTATTGAAAACAGGGCGCATAGCAAGCCGTGCGCAGCCCGTATCAAAAGTGTAAAGCTCCTCTTCCCATTTCGTTGACGCACCTAGGGTTGCTTGTTACTTTCGATAAGCACGTCCCCGCACGGCCCTCAGTGCGTGTTGCCGTGTCCAAGGAGCATTGTAATGCGCGCGAAACTAGCTACATTGTGTGTTTCGATCCTCTCCGGCGCAGTCGTCTGCTCGGCGCAGACCGCTCCGGAAGCGGCTACTAGCCCAACCGGACAGCCGGATTACACCAGTGTGTACTGTTCCGGCTTCGTGAGCGACCCCAAAGTTCCTGACGAGATTCGCGTCATTTCCGGCGAGCAGTCCAGTTACAAGATCGTGTTTGCGCGCGGCGAGTACATATATATCAACCGCGGCGAGGAGCAGGGTGTGAAGATCGGCGACCGCTTCGCCGTCGTGAGACCCGAAACCGATCCGGCCAATGAATGGTTTTATGGGCAACCTAAGCTAACGAAGGAAATGGGTACGATTTACCGTGATATCGGCCATGTTCGTGTCGTTAGTGTGCATCCCAAGGTTTCTATCGCGGAGATTGTGTTTTCTTGCAATTACATGCAACGCGGAGATGTCGTGCGGCCGTTCGAGGAACGCCCAATTCCGCCGTACAAGGATCCGAGCAAATTCGATCATTTTGCGCCCATCAGCGGCAAGCCCGTGGGAACGGTGGTGTCCTCGTTCGACTTCCATCAAGTGCTGGGACGCGGCGATGCGGCATACGTAAATATCGGGGCGAACAAAAGCGTGAAGGTTGGCGATTACATGCGTCTATTCCGCTATCAGGAGACCAAAAAGGACGTGAGTGCCTCCGCCGGGGAGCATGACATGCAGTACAAGGATTACGGATTCGGAAGCGCGCCGAAACGTTATGAAGGGAAAGATTTGCCTCGCGAGATTCTTGGCGAGGGGATCGTACTCAACGTAACGAAGGGCGCCGCCACGGTGTTCATCACCTATAGCACCGCCGACATGTATGCTGGAGATTTCGCGGAGATCGAATAAGGTTCAGATTTCGAGCAGACAGCCGTTTCAGACCCGCGCGGGATGCCTTCCCGCGCGGTTTTTTTTGCCACGTTACGTGTGCGTGGCGCTGCCGTCGTCGGTGAAAACCTCGCAGGTAAATCCCAGCATTTGTGTGTCTGGATCCCGCCAGGATTGTCGCGGCAACTGAGCCTTCCGGCAGGCCTCGTCGAGAAACTGCTCGGGGGTCAGCTTGTGCTCAACCGCCACTTGCGGAAGCAAGAGACCACGCTGGACGCCCCGCGAAACCAGCAAGCCATGCTGGCCAATTTCAATCCGAGCAGGATCGATTGCAGCAGGGGGCGAAAGTAGCGAAATTTCAATTTCAAGTTCGCCGAGATCTTCGGGTTTTAGAGGTGCAAATCTCGGATCGTGCAATGCGGCACTGGCGGCGCAGCGCACAAGGGTCTCACCCAGGGGATCGTCTCCTTCGATGACTCCTATGCATCCACGGAGACGGTGTCGCCAGCGTAGCGTCACGAATACACCGCACCGCTCGGCGAAAACTCCTTCGTTTGGGATTTTATCGGGAAGGCTCCTCAGGGATACGGCTTCAACAACAGCTTGCCGCGCCAATCGCAGCAACTTATGGCGGTCGGCTTCAGAGAGAGACGGCATCCTCGGCCTTCTCGCGGCCTTCAAGTATGCGCAGCTTTCTGCGCTGCTTGATGCGATCGTCGAGGTGCCCCCAGAAGCGCAAGAAATACTGGGCGGCCGAAACCAGGGCGCTCACGACCACCAACCATAGTAAGAACAATGCAAGTGGTTTCAACGAAGGGTGCCTGGCGCCAGCAATCAGCACCGCCACGGCGCAAACCTGCAGAACCATTTTTGTCTTGCCGATCAGCGAAGCGGAAATCGTGAAGCCCTCGGTTGAGGCTATGCTTCGCAGTCCTTGGACGGTAAACTCGCGTCCGATGATGATGACCACCATCCATGCGGGCACCAGGTGCATGTCCACCAGGGAAATAAATGCCGCGGAAATCAGCAACTTGTCCGCGATCGGATCAAGGAGCATCCCTAACGTCGTTACTTGCAGGCGCCTCCTCGCGAAATAGCCGTCCGCCCAGTCGGTCGCCGCGGCCATGAGGAGAATCAAGACTCCCCAAAACTCGAAATGCATGGGGAAACCCCACAGCTCCACATTTGGGCTGCGCGTCAGTAGAATCACAATGAGGACGGGAACGAAAAAAATCCGGAGAAGCGTCAATCCGTTCGGAAGGTTCATAGTCGCCAAGCGGCGGAAAGACTGCACATCGCGATCTTCACCACCACCGCGCCTCACTATAGACCCCGGTTACGCAGGCGTCAACGCTCCGGAAGCGGGGTAAGCGGTTGCGGCCGCAGGTACTTCCGGGTTAACCATGTTTATAGATTTTATCGTGCGCGCGGGATACTCTCTCGTAACACGCGGTCTGTAAACCTGTGCAAATGTTGGAATTAGAGTTTCGCGGGAGAATGTGTCGGCGGGATACGACAGCTTCCCAGAGAGCCTCGTAAGCCACTGTTTCCTATACTAGTTAACGAAGAGTACCACAAAATCCCGGCATTTCATCGAATTCGCGGACCAACAGGAAGTGTTGGCAGGGTTTTGCTTTCCCACAGAGTTTTCCACAACAGAGGGGGCTTGCCGCGGTCTCCCCCGAGCCGCGTTTCCCGACTCCATTTCAGTGCCAAAACGCCAATTCTGCGAGCTTTACCGGGGAGTTACCGGGGCGTCGCCGCGTAACGCCTTTAGATTGCGCGGGGGCCGCGCAACAAGCGCACCGGCAGAAAGAAAAGCGCAGTTAGCAGCTCCAGCACACCGCCTACAGCGATGCCCACAATCCGGAACGGAAGCAGAATCAGCCAGACGAAGGGATAGGCGATGAGCGCCAGCAATGCCAGTGGCCAGCACAAGATAAACAAAATGACCCACAAAAGAAAAGCGGCCATCGCATTTCCTCCACTCTTAGTTACGTCAGAGCGAGCTTGGAAGTTCCCTCGGCGGTATATTGGCTCAAATGCAGGCTGCGCGCAATCGAGGTGGGCACTTCGGCGTCCATCAGCATGTGGGAATCCTCGACCTCCGAGTGGAGCACGCGTCCCATGGCGTGAAGCAGCGCGAGTGTGCGGCCCTCGGTCAACGGTAGGCGCAGCGACAGGGTCACCACAGGGTCGACCGGTAGGGCGGCGTCGATCCGCCTAAGCAACTCGTCAATGCCATTTCCGGTGAGACCCGAGACGAGCACCGGCCCGGCCGCTCCATTCCTTGCGACACTGGATTCGAGTGTTTCTCGCAACAATGGCGACAGCAGGTCGATCTTGTTCAGCACCCTCAGCTTCGGGCGGTCAGTCACGCCCAGTTCGGCGAGGATCTTATCCACTTCCTCGTCCAGTTCATCGTGATGAGGATTTGAGACGTCGCTGACGTGCAAGATCACGGCAGCCTCCTGAACCTCCTCGAGGGTGGCGCGAAAGGCGGTGAGCAGTCCTTTGGGAAGGTCGCGGATGAACCCAACCGTGTCGGAGACCAGCACGCGGCGATTCGATGGCAGGCGAATGGCACGAATCGTGGGATCGAGCGTCGCGAACATGCGCGAGGAGACGAGGACGTCGGCCTTGCTGAGCGCATTAAACAACGTCGATTTGCCGGCGTTGGTGTAGCCGACCAGAGCGACGGTACCAAGAGGAATGGCATTTCGGGCTTCGCGCCGCAGGGAACGCTGTCTGCGGACGGCCTCGATGCCGGCTTGAATTTTGCTTACGCGATCGCGAATGCGGCGTCGGTCGGTCTCCAATTTCTTTTCACCGGGGCCGCGGACACCGATGCGTCCGGCGCCACCGCCCGAGCCGCCACTGCCGCCACCGCCGCTTTTACCGCCTAAGCGGGACATCGATGTACCTTTGCCGGTCAGACGCGGCAACATATAGTTCAATTGCGCTAGCTCCACCTGTAGTTGGCCTTCACGGCTGCGCGCGTGCTTCGCGAATATGTCCAGGATCAGCTGAGTACGGTCGATCACGCGGCGCTCAGTGGCCTCTTCGATGTTTCTTTGCTGCATGGGCGAGAGATTGCCGTCGAAAATAATCAGGGGCGCCTTGTGGGCCGTCGCTTCGGCGCGAATTTCGTCGAGTTTGCCGCGGCCGACCAGCGTCGCGGGGTCGGCAGCATCGCGCACCTGATACATCGTGCCGGTGACTTCTGCGCCGGCGCTGCGGGCTAGTTCGACGAGTTCGGCGAGAGATTCGCGGCCTTGCTCGCCCGCGAGAGTGCCGGGAATGCGGCGGGCGCGCTTCCAGGTCACGCCGACGAGCAATGCGCGTTCCGCGGAGGAGGTCTGATGCTGGGTCTTCATGGATTGATTGGGACAGGCGTCATCGTGCCGATGGGAGTTTCAATAGCTGCGAGAATGGTTCACGGAAGGAAAGCTTCTCCACGGTTGGATTATACGCCGATGGGTTGCTCGACGCGACCTGCATTGAGGCTCGTCGTCGAGTGTCGGTCTTGTTGACGCCGGGCCGGGCAAGCCCCGCCCCTACAAGGGGAGTTCGCTTAGGTATTTGAGCGATTGTGCCTGGACTTGAGGATCGTCGCCGAAACCTTCGAACCAGTGGACGCCGGCTTCCCTGCGAAACCACGTCAGTTGGCGCTTGGCGTATCGGCGCGTAGCTTGTTGGATGGCGCTGCGAGCGTCTTCCAGTTCCAAGGTGCCGCGCAGAACTGCGCGCAACTCGCGATAGCCGATGAAGTCGAAAGGCTTTGCACTTTCGGGCAGGCCACTATCAAGTAGACCGCGCACCTCTTCGGTCCAGCCCTGCGCCAGCATGGCATCTGTCCTGGCATGGATTCGCTCATACAGTTTGTCCCGCGGTGGTAGCAGGCCAATTTTCAATACGCGCCATCCCTCGAGTGGTATGCGTCCCGACCGGTGCACTTCCGAGAGCGGCCGCTTTGCGAGAAGACAGACTTCGATTGCGCGGATCAATTTTTGTTCGTCGCCCGGTGCGATTTTGCGGGAGGCTTCCGCATCCAAGCGCTGCAGTATGCGATGCAAGTGGCCGGAAGGATGGCTCTCGACGCTGGCCCGTAATCGCTCGCGGAGTTCCTCTGACCTTTGCGGGACGTCCGCTAGTCCTTCGACGAGCGCGCGTAAATAAAGCCCAGTGCCCACAGTGAAAATGGGAACCTTGCCGCGCCGCCGCAAATCCTCGAGTATGCGAACCGCCATTTGCCGGTATCCGCCGGCGGTCGCATCTTCGCACGCCGACAAAACGTCGATCAGGTGGTGCGGAATGCCACGGCGTTCGGCAAGACTTGGCTTCGCGGTGCCGATGTCAAATCCCTTGTAGAGTTGCGTCGAGTCGCAAGCCACCACTTCCCCGCCCAGGCGCTCAGCAAGCCACACACCAAGGATCGATTTGCCCGAGGCGGTCGGCCCTACGATGGCTATCAGCGGCGCACAGCCAGGAATCGCTGTGCCACTGGAGCGCGATTTGCCGGGCCTCATGGG
>Ga0210401_10000872_pt1 | contig 36341 bp, 32 predicted proteins | sample IncBWH32MmetaG_FD_150866 | JGI IMG/M metagenome (GOLD analysis project Ga0210401, IMG submission 150866) | Forest soil microbial communities from Barre Woods Harvard Forest LTER site, Petersham, Massachusetts, United States - Inc-BW-H-32-M | ecosystem: Environmental > Terrestrial > Soil >... | reverse complement strand
AAATGTGAATCAAAAAAATAACTAATTTTAAAATCAGAAAGTGTCCAAATATTTTTAACTATAAAAGTTCGCATTGGTTTGAAGACGTACATTTATGGGGCTATCGTTAGAATTTGAGCATCGTTTAATTATTTTAAGACAACAACAAAACGCATTATTATTGATAGGTAAGAGTATAAAAGATAATGAGAAGCAAATAGGGTTTATGGAATTAAAAAAGTTAAACTTATTTTTTACCTCTATTCTATTTTCTATAACAACAACGTTAGGTAGTTACAGAACTTTATTCCATAAAGAAAATGAATAACCCAATAGAAATATATTATATATTACCAATAATATTTTTTGGGCTTATCGTCAGTCTTTCTATTTTAAGTCCTTTATATAAGGATAAACAAAAGAAAAGAAGAAGTCTATCGTTTATTATAAAAATGCTTGTATTAAACGTATTAATTAGTGGTGGTGTTTATTGGATTTTTGGATTAATTTCTGAAAAACAGAAAAACAAAATAGAACAAAAACAAGGTATTGATGACCGTATTAGAGATAGTATTCAAATCAATATTGATAAACAAAAAATAGAATTAGACGAGCGCACTAAAAGAGATTCTATATCAAGATATTTGCAAGCTTACTATGATGCTTATTGTGTTAATGATTCAACTAGATTAGATTCTTTTTATTCTTACCCTCTGGATAGATACTATACCCTATCCAATGTATCTAAACAAACAGTTCACGAAAGAACGAGCTTCGATAATTTTACGCATAGATACCCTAATTGTAAGATTAGGAAAGATAAAATTTTAATCAACAAACTTGGCGGGGACACTATTGAGGTTATAATCGAACTAAAACAAATACAGAATAGAAAATATTTCACAAACTTTTTGCTTGGTAAAGACATGAAAATATTTTCTGTAATTAGCACCATTTCTGTTCCTGATTTGTCTGATGACAAAGAAGAAAAGAGGAAAAAGAAGAAAAAATAATTATTACTTAACGTTTTTAGGCTGGTATATAGGTGTCGTTTTTTATACTTCTTCCGTTTAAGATTTCTTTTTATCCTGTGGTGTGCCAAAGCCTATATTAAACCCAGGACTATATGTTACTTTCCCATTCTTATCAACAATAAAACTCATGGTCAACTGTCCCCAAAGTCCATTAGTTATATTAAATACAAAACCGACACTTGCTGAAGCACCATTACCGTTATTTATATAACGATATTCGCCTTGAACGAAACCACGTATTTCATTACTACCATAATAATATCGAGCACCCAATGAAAGATTAGTGTTCCACTTCATAGCAGAATCGCTTAATCCAAATCTAGCTCCAAATAATATTTGGTCATTATTATTTTTAAGTAAATGGGTGCCGTAAGTGGTCCACACACCTACTTTACTCATTTGCAATTTATTAACAGATGAGTCAGGTGATACCTGCATAACAGCAGCCCCCACTTCCCAAATAGGTTTATTCCATAATTGTTGTTTCATTCTATCTCTAAAGGCAGATACGGAGTCGGACTTTAATAATGTAGCACCATAAATGCTTAAAATCTTTTTCCTAAACTCATTTTCGTTAGCAAATTTTTCTCTACACATTACTCTATTTACAACTTCTTTTGGATTCTTCAATGCGTAATCATCAAGTGCCTTATTTAAAGATTCGGAATTATTTATAGCGGAATTATATAAATAAGTTAAAAAACTGTCATCACTACGCAAATCAGTTTTATCAATAATGGTAAATCTTATTCCTTCTGAAACACTATAACTTCCATTATTTCCAATGCTTGTACCTAATGATAACCGCATGCGATACCAACCTTTATTCTTATTATAATCATTTAAAGATGCTTTGGAGTTTAATAGTAAAGGTGAAACTTCAACCGCCAAATTTTTTGGTATAGTATTGTTGTTTGTAAGTAAATAGTTGCCAATGCTTATGGCTATACTTTTAGCTGAACTAGGCTGTAGAATATTATCAGGACTGTTCCCCAATAATTTAAAAGCTGGAGACTGTGGAACTGCGTAATCTAAATTACCCCAGCCAGCTTTAAAAGATGAAGAGCTGTCATTGCTGTTTTGAGAAAAAGTATAGCCTGAATAAAGTAATGCTAGAATAACTATAATATTTTTTTTCATAAAAATTTAATTAATATGATAAACTGAAATAATGCTATCCTGTCCATTAGTAGTGGTACCAGTTAAGGTAAGTGCAGGATTTATTGTGATACCTTCTTCCAAGATAGAATACAAAATAGAATAAAGATAATCTTTTCCATCTGGAGATATTACTGTGAAGGTTCCACTTACATAGCAACCTTTATAAGTAGCAGGTGCATTTTTCAGAGTTTTAGAAAAAGGATTATTTACTTTTGTATCTCCAGTAAATTGTTCAATCACAGTATTACCATCTGTGGCAAAAACAGTTATTTCAAATCCTAGAGCATGTAAGGATTGCGAATTAATTTGTATCGCAATATTTTTTTTAGTTGGGTTAATAAAAATTTCAGTCATAATTATTTGTTTTGTTTTAACAAAACAAACCTACGTCTTCTCAGGTTATAAAAAAATACAGAAAATGATTAAATCTTACATGCAAAAGATTTATACAATTTATTTTTCTGCAAAACCTTATGCACCAAACATTTCAGCCTATGTTACTAAAACACTAAACTTTACATAAGATTATTAATCGACCTAGATTCAAAAAATAAGGCAATAAAAAAGGAGCCTTATGCTCCTTTTTTATTCATTTTTTATTAATTTATTTTTGGGCCTGCTTTTTTTAATGTTCGCTTTTTTTTGATACTTGCCTTTTTTTTGGGTTTAGCAACATTTTCATTTTTTTGCCCAAAAAACTGTTCTATTTTTTCAAGTATTACATTACTTACACTCCAATCGGCTTCTGGTAAACCATTTTGCTTTATTAAGTCTGACACCTCCCTAGCTATATCCATTTTCAATAACTTATGGCTTATCTTCCCAAATTTATTTTTCAAAAACTCTTCAGTTTTTTTTACACGAGGATAAGCATCTGGAATCTCATCAATAGTTAAAACACATCCTTGTTTGTTTTTACATTCTTCTTCATAAACATTAAAAACGGCTTTTTTATATATTTCAGAAGGTATAATATCTTCAATGGTCTTAATTTCACTATTACCCGATAAAGTTGAAATAGATTCCACGCATGTTGCATCTAAAGAAACAGTACTACATTTTTTTCTTAGTATTGAAATATCTTGGTCACCATCTAATAATCCCAAAGCTTTTCTTTCCTCAAGCTGAGCAAGGGCAAGAACTGAAGGGATTTTGGTAGCACCATAACAACTAATAAATGCTACATCTTCACATTTATGAAGATATGGGCTCATCGCATGTAAAATTACTTGGTCTGAGGGGCCTTCAACAATTACATTCTTTTCTGAAAATTGAAATAATTCTGACCACGTTATACCTAAAGCAGTTTTTACAGGTTCAGGTATTCTACTAAATGTACCCGTAGCCCATGCTTTACTTCCAATAATCGTATCTACTTTATTTTTTTGTTTTCTTAAAATACGTATTCGCTCTAAAAATCTCGTATCAATTAAGAAAGGAAGATGTGTTGTATATAAAATTTGATTTCCAGCTTCAACTAAAGACGGAAACGTGTTTTCCAATAGTTTCTTTTGAGCTTCGATATGTAAAAATATTCCCGGTTCATCTATTAATAAAATAGATTTTTTTAACGTCTGTTTTGTTTCAGCAAGAAAATAGATATTAAATGCTAAAGCCCACTGAAGCCCTCGGCTCCTTTCTTGTGGACTAAATGGACTGTTAGTCTCCTCTTCTTTTAATTTAATTATTAGACAGTCCCCATCACATTTGATATTTATTTTGACACTTTTTACAGGCCATATAGCATCAAGAATTTCTTTATTTATTTTTTTATTTGCGTCCTCTAAGTGGGTATCTCTTAAAGTTCGGCTTGCTTCATCAGTTGCCTGTAAAATGGAATGATTAGTTATTCCGCCTAATAATAATAAATTTTTTACTGCTTTATGCTTGTCTGGGTTCGGTATAAACTCAGATAATAAAATCTCTCCTTTTTCTGGTAAATAATATTCTTCAAAATTTACACTATCAAAAAGCAAAACTTTTGGAATGAATTTTTGTTTTAATTCTTCCGTAATTTTTGCCTTTACGTCATCAATAGAAATTTTATCAATTTGTTCATCAATCTTTTTCTCTATAACTTCAGCAGTTACTTTTTCTTCTAATACAGTTTCAACTGCCGCTTCTGTTACTATAGCAGTTTCTTCTTTAGGTTGCCCGTTTTCTGACGGAGTAGCTTCTGCTTGCACTATAACAGTTTCTTCTTTAGGGAGTCTGTTTTCTGATGGAATAGCTTCAGTTTGCACTATAGGAGCTGGTGCAACTTGTTCTTTATTTTCAGTATTTTTTTTAGCCCCAAATTTTCCTCCCAGTAACTCAGGATGAGGAGATTCCAAATAATATTTATTTTTTGTTTTTGATATTACAACTCTTTCAACGGGAAATCCAAAAAGCTCCTTTAATTGCGTTTTTTCACTTTTATCTGGAGAAAACCACATTTGTAATCTTGGAGATTCATTTGGGTCTCTATATTCTTCAGATTGCCTTGAAATTTCGGAATGTGTAAGGTCTTTCGTAATATCAATTTTTTCGATTCCTCTTAGAACATTCGATTTCCCTGCTTCATTAATTCCAACAATACAAGTGATGTCTTTTTCAATATCTAACGCTTTACCTGTAATAGAACGGTAGTTAATAAATTTAACCTTTGTAAGTTTCATATAGTATAGATTTACTTATAAAAATACAAATTATAGCTAAACTTCAAAGCTTTTTTGTATCCTAAGCAAGTAAATTCTACTCATTCACCAATCTTGGGCTATCCGAGCCTGGTCCATAACAATACGAATGTGTGATTGTACCAAAGGAGATAAGCTCGGAACTTCCATCCTGCCTCAAAGCATCAAACCAAATCCATATTTCTCCACACTTAGAGGAACCATCACATGAATATGTGATTCTGTATTTATAACCAACTTTTTTTTCGCTGAAATTTTCTTCCTTATCTATATAATGCCCCCAATCCTTCTCGAAATCTTCGAACTTATGGCCTTTTATTTTTGACCATAAATCTTTGCATTCACAGCCGTAACTCTGTTGTAATTTACTGCTACAACTCGCCAATACCAATGCTAATACAAGTGTAATTAATTTCATTTTTGTTTTCATATATTTTATTTTTTTAATTAATACTCAATTATTAAATACTTCTTTTTCATAGCTCTTTGTAACCATATTTATAAATTCCTCAGGTGTTATCCGCTTTTTATTTATAGCTTTTCTATATGTTTTAATCATGAATTCCGGGGTCTTAATAGAAATGCTATGAAAAACCAATTCGTCTTTACCCTCAAAATAAAATCTATCCTTAATCTCTCTAGTGCCATAAGTGAAGACAATAAATAGATTTACCATACAACCACCATTCCTTATATATCTTTTTTCTTCTCCCACCGATTTATAACCAATTTTTTTAATGGTGTTTTTGGCAGGAAAAGTCTTAGAAAGTTTTTGTGCAAATATTTCCATGCAACTTGATTTAAAATTTGCAATAAATCACCCATTTGCCGGGCACACAATTTAAACTGTAGCCTGTATTAGCAACCAAAATTGGATGAACAGTATCCTGATTTGTCATATTGGTATTTACCGGGTAAATAAATGAGGTGAATTTTTTTGTGGCCGGGTTATAATCAAATTGGGCATTTTGGAAGCCATTTGTACTTGATATTTGTATCTCAAAATGGGCAATATTACTTTTTGAAAATTTCATTGACTCATTAATATATGTAATAGCTGAGCAGTAATTAATATGTGAGGTATCTCCTGCGGTACAATAATTTATATTAATAGGAGAGGGATTTAGATTATAAGTTGAGCCTCCTGCTTGTGCTGAATTTATATTACTTGAAGTAAAACCAATAGAGGCAAAATGAATGTTGGTATAAGGAGCACCTACAGCTTGAATTACAAAATTTACACTTATAGTAGTATCAAAAAAAGTTGACGCTAGTGGCGGTGTACTATTGTTATTATTGCTAGTTGGTGTAGATTTTTTACATGCAAAAGCAAAACAGATTAAGATGATAAGTAAGGTCGTTTTTTTCATGTTGTTTGATTTAAAATTGGAATACAAAGATAATAACTAACCGCATACGGTTATATAAGATGTTGTAAATTTTTTGAGTTTGGCAGGAGAATATGGAAAAACCCAAACTCAATAAGCAATTTGATAAGCAATTCGGTTCATTTGTTAAAAAAAAGAGAATTGAACTTGATTGGTCACAAGCCCATTTAGCTTCAAAAGTTGGGAATAATTATCAAAATATCTCCCGGTTGGAAAGAGGAGAAATAACCCCTACGCTTTTTTGGTGTTATAAATTGGCGGATGCTTTTGAAATGGAGTTGACAGATTTAATTAAAGAATTCGGATTTAAGTCTAAAAAATAATTTACAGTAAAGCATTGACATTCATTAAATTAAAAAAGGAATTCCGATTAGGAACTCCTTTTATTTTTTGCCTCTGATTTACCTTAATTGAGACTTGCGTAGTTAAGGCCAAATCGGCAGGGATTTTTTGTTTTCAGGAAGTTTTTGCTACCGTTTATTTAAAAAACCTAACCGCTTAAAAAGAAAGTGCTGCCGTTTAAAAAGGCGTTCACTTTAAGGTTATTTGATGGTTTAAATTTGATTAACCAATTAAACCCAATAGCCATGATTATTTTAGAAAATAACGCCGCCACCTTAAATGAAATAATTTTTAAAAACCGTAACAAAAGCTACGGAGCCTATGTAATGCGTAGCGAGTATGGCAACACCATTTTAAAATCGCTGGGAGCTACCGTTTTATTTTTCGCCTCAATTTCTTTAATAGCCCTTTGGTTAACTAATACGGTAGAAGAAGTAAAGAAGCTAGAAATAGGTGAAAATATTGTACCAACTTGCGAGTTATATAAAACGACAGAAGTTGTGTTACCGCCCCTTAAAAAAGAAGTAACTGCGGCTACTACACCACCTGCTGCCATTGCTGCAAACACACAAGCAGTTAGCATTAATTTAAATGACCATGCCATCGAGCAAAATACCAATGTTGTACAAACTACCGATGGTGTAAATAATCCAACAGGACAAGCAGCTAACCCATTTGTTACATCGGGGGATGGAACAAATGGTGACCCTACAGGAACAGGGGAGAACCCCGAAGGTGTGGCAACTAATATGCCTGTTGAGGCAGCAAACTTAGATGCTTTGCCATCTTTTGATAATATGGGAGCTTTTCTTCAACGAAATTTAAAATACCCTGCAATGGCTTTAAATGAAAATGTATCAGGTAGGGTGGTTGTAAATTTTATTATTGATGAAGAAGGTAAAGTAGAGAAAGCTACCATACTTAAAGGCATTGGTTATGGTTGTGATGAAGAAGCTTTGCGTGTTATTAAATTGATGTTGAAATGGAAACCAGGTATAAAAAATGGTAAACCTGTTAAGGCAACATTTAATCAGGCCATTGTGTTTAGATTACAATAAACCGTATTTTTGCATGCTTGTATACCACCAAAAATATTCAACCACAAGATAAAAAATTGCTCGATGAGGGGACTTTGTTACCCCTTATGGAGCAGTTTTATACTATACAGGGCGAAGGGTTTAACACCGGAAAAGCAGCCTATTTTATACGTTTAGGTGGCTGCGATGTCGGCTGCCACTGGTGTGATGTAAAAGAAAGCTGGGATGCATCTATACATCCGCTTACAAAAACAGAGGTTGTCATTCAAAACGTTTTAGAATATAATGCGAAATCAGTGGTAGTTACAGGTGGTGAGCCGCTTATGTATAATCTTACTGAACTTACTAATCAGCTTAAAGAAAAAAATATTGAAACCTTTATTGAAACATCGGGGGCTTATAAATTAACCGGTAAATGGGATTGGATTTGCCTATCGCCTAAAAAAACAATGACACCTTTGCAGGATGTTTATGATAAAGCACATGAGTTGAAAATAATTGTTTTTAATAAACACGATTTTATTTGGGCAGAAGAAGAGGCTAAAAAAGTAAATAAAAACTGTTACTTGTTTTTGCAGCCCGAGTGGAGCAAGCATGCCGAGATAACTCCTTTAATAGTAGAGTATGTTAAGAACAACCCAAAGTGGATGGTATCTTTACAAACACATAAATACATGAACATTCCGTAATGATTGTTGCACAAAACATAAATAAATTTTATGGCACTTTGCAGGTGCTTAAAAATGTATCCTTACAAATAAACAAAGCTGAAGTAGTTGCTATTGTGGGCGCATCGGGTGCAGGTAAAACAACTTTGCTGCAACTTATTGGCACTTTAGATAAACCAAGCGACGGAAAAATCTCCATTAATAATACAGATGTAGCTGCTTTATCCGATAAAAAATTATCTGCTTTTCGTAATAAAAATATTGGCTTTGTTTTTCAGTTTCATCATTTGTTGCCCGAATTTACGGCTATTGAAAATGTTTGTCTGCCGGCTTTAATTGCGGGCGTTTCTAAAAAAGAGGCTACACAAAAGGGATATGAACTATTGAATCTTTTGGGTGTTTCGTATAGAGTTGACCATAAACCAAACGAACTATCGGGTGGAGAGCAACAACGTGTGGCTGTGGCACGTGCTTTAATAAATGACCCTGCAGTTATTTTGGCTGATGAGCCATCGGGTAATTTAGATACCAATAACGCACACGAATTACATAAACTGTTTTTTACCCTGCGCGAAAAACTACAACAAACCTTTGTTATTGTAACCCATAACAAAGACCTAGCCGACATGAGCGACCGCCAGTTGCTGATGAAAGATGGCATAATGCAATAACATAAATTATTAAAAGAGTTATGTTAGCAAAGTTTTCTCAGGCTTTTTATACTCCTTATATATGTAGCTACTTTTATGCGACATGAAAAAAATTATTTCGCTTAGTATACTGTTGTCTTTTTTCTTTGGGAAAATAGCAGCGCAGATTCAACCTCCGTTTTTAGACCTTGAAAGTAAATGGGTAGATTCTGTTTATGCTAGTCTTAATACTGATGAACGCCTTGCGCAATTATTTATGATTGCTGCCTGGAGTAATAAGGATATGAAACACGTTAGACAAATTGATAGTCTGGTTTCTAAATACAATATTGGTGGTTTAATTTTTATGCAGGGCGGTCCGGTAAGGCAAACCAAGTTGGCAAATTACTACCAAACACGCGCTAAAACACCATTACTAATGAGCATTGATGGCGAGTTTGGTTTGGCTATGCGTTTAGATAGCACCACGCAATATCCCCGTCAAATGACATTAGCTGCCATGCAAAATGATTCATTGATTTATTATATGGGCAGACAAATTGCCCGTGAGTGTAAAGCGATTGGCATACATGTAAACTTTGCTCCGGTAGTTGATATAAATAATAACCCAAACAATCCGGTTATATCTATGCGCTCTTTTGGAGAAGATAAAACGGCCGTTGCTAAAAAATCTTATTTGTACATGAAGGGTTTGCAAGATGAACACGTTTTAGCTTGCGCTAAACATTTTCCCGGGCATGGAGATACTGATAAAGACTCGCATAAAACTTTACCAACTGTGCCTTATAGTTTAGAGAGATTAGATACGCTAGAATTGTTTCCGTTTAAATATTTATTTGAACGTGGTTTGGGTAGCATTATGGTGGCGCATTTATATATTCCGCAATTGGATACCACAAAAAATTTACCATCAACCTTATCGAAAAACATTGTCCAAAAACTGTTGAAAGAGCGCATGAATTTTAAAGGCTTAGTGTTTACTGATGCTTTAAATATGAAAGGCGCTGCCGATTATAACAAACCCGGTATGCTTGATACCAAAGCTCTTCTAGCGGGTAACGATATGCTTTTGTTTAGCGAAGATGTGCCAAAAGCCATGGAAGAAATTAAAAAGGCCATTGCCAATAACGAAATAACACAAGATGAAATTGATGCACGTTGTAAAAAGATTTTGAAAGTAAAATATTGGTGCATTTTAGATAAAAATAAGTTTGCACCAACCCGTTTATTAAATGAAGAAATAAACACAAACGCATCACTTATTTTAAGTACGAAGTTGTATGAAAACGCTATTACATTACTTCAAAACAAAAATAATCTGTTGCCTTTATTAAAACCAGATACGCTTAAAATTGCTGAAGTATCGGTTGGAGTAACGGATAAAAACATGTTCTCACAAAATCTGGCGCAGTATTTTAAAACGGATTTTTTTGGTGTAACGCATAACGAAAAGAAATCGGTTTACGATACGCTATTAAAAAAGTTAGCCGCCTACAACATGGTAATTATTCAGATTAATAAAACCAACCAAAGACCGGATGATAATTTTGGTGCTAATCAACAAAGCATTTCGTTTATTGATAGTTTAGTTAAACTAAAACCAACTACAGTAGTGTTTTTCTCTAACCCTTACATCTTTAATAAGTTTAGGAATTTGTCAAGTGCAACGGCTGTTATCGAAGGCTATGAGTATAATAATTACACCCAAAAAGCAGCATCCGATGTTATTGCGGGCGCACTTGCCGTAAATGGTAAATTACCAGTAACAACCTATCCTTTTAAACGGAATACAGGATTGGTTATACCAACCGCTATCAGAATGCAGCAAGTAGCTCCTATTGTTTTAGGAATTCAAAAAAAAAAGCTCGCGCAAGTCGACAGCATCGCACAAAAAGGCATAAGTGATAAGTGCTACCCGGGTTGCCAAATTTTGGCGGCTAAGGATGGCAAAATATTTTACTGCAAATCTTTTGGAAAATATACGTACGAGGGAACTGATACCGTAACCAATCAATCAATTTATGATATAGCTTCGGTTACAAAAATTGCTTCATCTGCTTTAGCATTGATAGATTTAGTAGGCAAGAAAAAAATAGATGTCAATCAAAAATTGGTTACTTATTTGCCTGAACTAAAAAAGACTAACAAAGAAAACATCATCATTAAAGAAATGCTAACCCATCAGGCAGGTTTACCGGCTTGGATTCCGTTTTATCAATCAACCTTAAATAAAGACAATAGTTTTAAAGATGGTTATTACAGTAAGGTTAAAACGTCTGTATTTAGTAATCAAGTAGCTGATAGTTTATTTATTAGAAGTGATATTACAGATAGCATTTATCAAAAAATTGCCATTAGTAAATTGGGCAAAAAAGGCGAGTATTTGTATAGCGATATAGGTTACTATTACACCAAAAAGATTATCGAACAAATAACTAAAACACTGCTTAATGATTACGTGCAGCAAAATTTTTATAATAAAATGGGCTTACGTAGTTTGTGTTATAAGCCACTTAATTATTTTGATAGAAAACAAATTGTACCTACTGAAAACGATACAAAATTTCGTAAGCAATTAGTGCAGGGTTATGTGCACGACCCGGGGGCGGCTTTGTTAGGCGGAGTAGGAGGGCATGCCGGTTTATTTACCAATACAACTGATTTAGCTGTTTTAATGCAGATGTATTTAGATAAAGGCAAGTATGCGGGCAAGCAATGGTTAGATTCAAATGTGGTGAAAGAGTTTACCCAAAAATGTTTGTACTGTCCTAAAAACCGTCGTGGTTTATGTTTTGAAAAACCGGAGAATGATCCTAAAAAAGAAAGCCCGGTGGCAAGAGAATGCTCGCCTCAAAGTTTTGGTCATGCGGGCTTTACGGGTACTATTGTGTGGGCCGACCCTGCTAATGGCTTGGTATACGTTTTTCTGTCTAATCGCGTATATCCTAATGCTGATGAAAACAAGTTGGCAAAAAGCGGTATCCGTACTAAAATTCAAAAGCTGTTTTACGAAGCTATAGATGAGGCTAAACCTTTTGTTGAATTGTTGAAATAAACAATTCTTTCTCACAAAAAAAATTTTTTATCTCACAACATATTGCAATTTTTGTGGCAGCTTATGCCTAAAATTATAGTTGCTATAGATGGATTTTCGTCTTGCGGAAAAAGCACCCTTGCAAGGGCTTTAGCATCTAGTCTTGGCTATGCTTATATCGATTCAGGTGCCATGTACCGTTGTGTAACTTTATATGCCTTGCAAAAAGGGATGATAAAGGATAAGGTTTTTTTAGATGAAGAGATTATTGCTATTCTACCCGAAGTACATATTACATTTCATTTTAATCCACAAACAAAAACATCAGATACTTTTTTAAACGAGGTAAATGTTGAGCGTCAAATTCGCAGCCTCGAAGTTGCCGAAATTGTAAGTAAAGTAAGTACTGTTAAAGATGTGCGCACCCACATGGTTGCTTTGCAACGTAAAATGGGCAAGGGTAAAGGCATTGTAATGGATGGAAGAGACATTGGCACCAATGTATTTCCTAAAGCTGAGCTTAAAATTTTTATGACAGCCGATATGGATGTGCGCATTAGCCGCCGTGTTGATGAGCTTACCAGCAAGGGCATGCATGTTAGCACTGAAGATGTAAAAAGAAATTTACTGGAGCGCGACCATGATGATACCCATCGTAAAGAAAACCCGCTAACAAAAGCGGCTGATGCTATTGTACTTGATAACACAGACCTTACCAAAGAAGAACAACTGGAGTTTGTGGTTAAATTAATTAATGATTTAACATTAACTAAAGATAGTTTTTAATATTTCATTTTTCTACTAAGTAAATTCATGCTCAAAATCTGACTACTGGTCGTTTTTATCTTTAAATGGCTGCCTATAATAGCAGCCTTTTGCTAAATTTGCCCACGTTTTAAAACTAAATAATATGACAAAAAAAATAACCCTTGCATTAATTATCTCTTTTGTATTTAATGTTGCCGTAAAAGCCGATGAGGGCATGTGGCTACCGATGTTGCTTGGTCAACAGGTATATGATGATATGGTGAAAAAAGGCTTAAAGCTTACCAAAGAACAATTGTATGATATAAATAAACCAAGTGTAAAAGACGCCATTATTATTTTTGGTGGTGGTTGCACAGGAGAGATTGTAAGTAACGAGGGTTTAATTTTTACTAACCACCATTGTGGTTACGAAGCCATTGCCAAAGCAAGTTCGGTTGAACATAATTATTTGCGCGATGGTTTTTGGGCTAAATCAAAAGCCGAAGAAATTCCGAGCGATAATTTAAGCGTACAATTTTTAGTTAAGATAGAAGACGTTACCGATAAAGTAAACGAAGCTGCTAAAGGCTTAACCGAAGCAGATTATTTGAAAAAATTGCCTGATATTTTAACGGAAATGGGTAAAAAAATGACTGAGGGTACAACTTACGAAGGTCGTGTGGCTCCGTTTTTTAAAGGCAATCAATTTTTATTATTTACCTATGAACGTTATAAAGATATACGTTTAGTGGGTACTCCATCTGAAAGCATTGGTAAATTTGGTGGCGATACTGATAACTGGGAGTGGCCTCGTCACACAGGAGATTTCTCTGTATTTAGAGTGTACACTACTAAAGATGGTAAAGCAGGCGATTATGCTGCTGATAACATACCAATGAAACCAAAATGGTTTTTACCAGTATCAATCAAAGGAGTTAAAGATGGTGATTATGCTATGATTTATGGTTACCCTGGCGGTACAAACCGTTACGAAACTTCGTTTGGCGTTAAATTAAAAACCGAAGTTGAAAACCCATCGTTGGTTAATTTACGTGATGCACGTTTAAAATTAATGAAAGAGCAAATGGTTAAAGATGCAGGCGTTAAATTACAATTGGCATCATCTTACGCTCGTATTGCTAACTACTGGAAATTTTTTGACGGAGAAAGCAAACAACTTATTAAGTACGATGTGTACGGACAAAAACAAAAAGACGAAGGTGATTTTTTAAATTGGGCAGCAGGCAAACCAGAGTACTTGTCTATTTTTCAGGATTACAGAAAAGCTTACGAGGCTTGGACTCCTTATGCTAAATGGCGTGTTTATTTACAAGAGGGTATATTAGGCTCTCCGCTAATTAAGTTTGCATCGGATATGAGTGCTTTAGATAAAGTACTATCTAAAAAAGATGCTACACCCGAAGAAATTAAAAAAGCACTTGATGCTGTGAAAAAAGCACATGATACTTTTTTGAAAGATGAAAACGTAGCATCGGATAAAAATATTTTAGCTACGGTAACTAATATGTTTTATAACGATATTCCGCAAGACCAACAGCCAAAAGCATTTTACACCTGGATGAAAAATAAGTACGGCGACCTAAACAATGTACATAGTTTTGAAGCATATGCGGCAGATGTGTTTACAAACTCTTTTATATTAAGTACACCGGAGGCCTGGAATTATTTTATTGCTAAACCCGATACAGCTACGTTGCATAAAGATTTAGCTTTTTTTACTGCAAATGCGTTCAACTCGTTTTATGCCGCAAACTATGCAAAAGCCTTTACCGATTTTCAAACTAAAAACGCCTGGTTAGGTAAAACTTACTTAAAAGGTATAATGGAAGAAAAAGGTACAAAAAAAATGTATCCTGATGCTAACTTTACCATGCGTGTAAGCTTTGGCGAAGTTAAACCTTACCACCCACGCGATGGTTTAGACTTAGCAAGTGTTTGTACTATGAAAGGTGTATTAGAAAAATACAAACCGGGCGATTATGAATTTGACTTACCAAAAAACTTTGTTGATATAGCTCGTAGAAAAGATTTTGGTCCGTATATAGATAAAGCTCATAATGATTTAGTAGTATCGTTTATTACAACTAATGATATTACAGGTGGTAACTCTGGTTCGCCGGTAATTAATGGTAAAGGAGAATTAATTGGTTTAGCTTTTGATGGTAACTACGAAGCATTAAGTCATAAAATAGCTTTTGATAAAGACCTTAACCGTACCATTTGTGTTGATGTGCGTTATGTGTTATTTGTAATTGATAAAGTTGGTGGTGCAACCAACATTATTAAAGAATTAAAAATTCCTCAATAAGAGTTATAAAAATAGAAACAATAAAAAGGAGCTTAACGCTCCTTTTTTGTTTTAATGATACTGGTTAAACAACCTGGTACTTTGCTGCATCACCTCTTTATCAAGCAAGTTTAAATTTAAACCTGTAGCTATTTTTTTAGATTCGAAATAGTTTACCATTATCTCGGTTGCAATGTTGCCCGTTAGGCTATCTGCTGCCATAGGGCAACCACCAAAACCAAGCACGGCACTATCAAACCTGCGGCAACCGCTATTGTAAGCCGCTTCAACTTTTTCTACAATTTTTTCGGGGGTAGAGTGTAAGTGTGCGCCAAATTCCACATCGCTAAATTCAGGAATTAAATGCGAGAACAAATAGTTTATGGTATCGGGTGTTGAACTGCCAATGGTATCGCTTGGGGCAATAATGCAAATGCCCATGCCATGTAGTTTTTTAGCCCAGCTAATACAAATGTCGCTGTTCCAAACATCGCCATAGGGGTTACCAAATGCCATAGATAAGTAAACCACTAATTGCTTGTTGTGCTTAACGCAAAGACTTTGAATTTCTTCTACCGTTTTTAGCGATTGCTCTATACTAGAGTTAGTATTGCGTTGCTGAAAGGTTTCAGATATAGAAAAAGGGAAACCCAAATAACGTATCTCTTCAAAAATACAGGCATCCTGTGCGCCACGGGTGTTGGCTATAATGGCAAGCAGTTTAGATTTTGTTTTTGATAAATCCAATCCCGCTAAAACCTTGGCGGTATCCTGTAACTGTGGTATGGCTTTAGGTGATACAAAGCTGCCAAAATCTATGGTATCAAAACCAACTTGCAGCAAAGTGTTTATGTAAGCTGTTTTGGTTTCGGTTGGTATAAATTCTTTAATGCCTTGCATGGCATCGCGTGGGCATTCTATAATTTTTAAATGGTCTGTTTTCATGGTTAATTTTATCTATTTCTGTTTTACTAATTCTGCTTTTAAACCTGCATTGGTTTTCCAGGCTTTTATAACATTCCCTTTTGCATCCGTTTCAAATTCTAATTGTCTATCTTGCCTATCGGGATAGAGGAAAGACGTTTCGCTTTCAGGTATAAGCTCTCTATTATTCTCATTAATATATTCATATAGTTTTCCGTTTTTTGCGATAATTTTCAATTCAATAGAAATACCCATATAATTCTCTTTATATACGCCTACATATTTCTTTAAAATAGTTGTGTCAATGCTTTTTTCAATATGCTTTTTAGACAGACTTACATTATCATTGTTTAACATGGCGGCTATTGCAAAGGAAATAATAACACTATTAGACATGTTGTTTGATAAAGCAATAACACAGATGCTATCATTTGGCATTTTTAGAAATGATGTTTTAAACCCACCATCTCCTCCTGTTTTCTGAAATATTTTTTTGTTTTGAAACGTCCAAACATTAAACCCATAACCATAAGGTTCTTTTGTATTATAGGAAGTGAACATTTTTGCTTTCGACTTTTCATTTAAAATGCTGTTACCATTTAAAGCATCATCCCATTTGCTTAAATCTTCAACGGTAGAGAGAATATCACCTGTACCCATAGCATTTGGTAGATAATGATTATCCTCATGAACATAATAATTCTTTTCAGGATAGTACCCTACTGCTCTTTTAGGCACAATGGTATCAAAATTATCTACGAGTGTATTTGTCATATTGGCTTTAGAGAAAATGTGCTGATTAATAAACGAAGTATAAGTTTGTTTACTTACTTGTTCAACTATATATGCCAATAAAAAATAATTTGAATTACTGTACTCATAATCTGTACCGGGTTCAAAAGTATATTTACTTTTTTTTATGGCTGAAATTATAGTGTCTTTTTCGTCCGGAAATTCATTTTGTACATAATCTGCTATACCGGAAGTATTGGAAAGCATCATGTGTAGGGTTACTTTATCGCCTTTAGGGAAATCTTTAATGTATTTACTTAGTTTATCGCTTACACTTAGTTTTCCTTCCTGTTCAAGAATTAAAATACAAGCCGATGAAAACGTTTTTGAAATTGAACAAATTCTAAATTTTGTATCCATAGTAATTGGTACATTCCATTCCAAGTCTGCAAGCCCAAATGCTTTTAGGTAAATAATTTTATTATTCTTTTTAACTAATACAGTGCCTGAGAAGTTGTATATATCAGCCTCGGCTTTCATATACTCATCTATTTTACCGGTATAGTTGGTTTGTCCAAATCCAGTAAAACCCAACAACAATAAAACCACAAAACAAAAATCCGAGAAATTACTCTCGGATTTTATGCTTTTTAAAGATGTGTTATTGTTCATCTTTAGGTTCGTCTTTTTTCTTTTTTGGTTTAACCTCTTTTGGTTTGCTGATGTTAACCACCATTTCTTTTTTGGTTTTATCATAGTCAATTTCTATGAGGTCTCCTTCTGAAATCGGGTTTTTAATCATCTCTTCGGCCAACGGATCTTCTACATATTTTTGTATAGCACGTTTTAGCGGACGAGCACCATATTGTGGGTCGTAACCTTTTTCTTCAATATAATCTTTAGCAGCCTCGGTTAATTTAACCTGGTAACCAAGGTTGTTAATGCGTCCGTAAAGGCTCTTTAACTCAATATCAATAATTTTATGGATTCCGTCTTTATCAAGCGGATTAAACATTACCACATCATCGATACGGTTTAAAAACTCTGGTGCAAAGGCTTTCTTTAAAGCGTTTTCAAGCACACCTTTTGTATGGTCTTCAACACCGGCTGTTTTAGCCTGTGTACCAAAACCAACTCCTTGTCCGAAATCTTTTAACTGACGGGCACCAATGTTAGAGGTCATGATAATGATGGTATTTTTAAAGTCGATTTTACGACCTAAGCTATCTGTTAAGATACCATCATCAAGCACTTGCAATAACATGTTAAACACATCAGGATGCGCTTTTTCAATCTCATCTAACAACACTACTGCGTAAGGGCGACGACGAACTTTTTCGGTTAATTGTCCACCTTCTTCATAACCAACGTATCCCGGAGGGGCACCAATTAAACGGGTAACAGCAAATTTTTCCATATACTCACTCATGTCGATACGGATTAAGGCATCGTCATTTTCGAATAAATATTTTGAAAGAACTTTAGCTAATTGTGTTTTACCAACCCCAGTAGGGCCTAAGAAAATAAATGTACCAATTGGCTTGTTAGGGTCTTTTAAACCGGCACGGTTACGTTGTATAGCTTTAACTACTTTAGCAACCGCTTCGTCTTGCCCAATAACTTTACCCTTTAATTCTAAGCCCATGTTAACCAACTTAGCTGTTTCGTTTTGCGAAACACGTTGTACAGGCACACCGGTCATCATAGCAACCACTTCGGCTACATTATCTTCGGTAACAACAATGCGGTTGTTTTTAGTTTCTTCTTCCCACGATTTTTTTGCAGCATCTAATTGTGCTAACAGTTGTTTTTCAACGTCGCGTAATTTTGCTGCCTCTTCGTATTTTTGATTACGAACAACTTGGTTTTTTTGGTCTTTTATGTCTTCAATTTTCTGTTCAATCTCTAACACATTTTTAGGTACATTAATGTTAGTGATGTGTACACGAGAACCCGCCTCGTCTAAAGCATCGATAGCTTTATCAGGTAAATGTCTATCAGTAATGTAACGTTGCGTTAGCATAACGCAAGCTTTAATAGCTTCTTCAGTATAGGTTACGTTATGATGCTCTTCATATTTAGGTTTAATGTTTTGAAGAATTTGGATACTCTCTTCAATAGTAGCGGGCTCAATCAGTACTTTTTGGAAACGGCGCTCTAAAGCTCCGTCTTTTTCAATATACTGACGATACTCGTCTAAAGTTGTTGCACCAATACATTGTATTTCGCCACGCGCTAAAGCAGGTTTAAACATGTTGCTGGCATCTAACGACCCACTTGCACCACCTGCGCCTATAATAGTATGTATTTCGTCGATAAATAAAATAACATCAGGCGATTTTTCAAGCTCGTTCATAACGGCTTTCATACGCTCTTCAAACTGACCGCGGTATTTTGTACCTGCCACCAGTGATGCTAAATCTAATGTTACAACACGTTTGCCAAATAACACACGCGATACTTTGCGTTGCACAATGCGTAAGGCTAAACCTTCGGCAATGGCCGATTTACCTACACCGGGTTCACCAATTAATATTGGGTTATTCTTTTTACGACGTGATAAAATTTGTGATACACGCTCAATTTCTTTCTCGCGACCAACAATTGGGTCAAGCTTGCCATCTTCAGCCATTTTGGTTAAATCTCTTCCAAAATTATCCAACACAGGTGTTTTGCTTTTGCTTTCGCCTTTCTTTTGTTGTGCACCTGCACCACCCGAAGCTCCAAAGCCTCCGGCTGCATCGGCATCATCATCATCATCTGATGGGGTAGGACCTTCCATTTTGGTAGGGTTTTTCAAATACTCATCAAGCTCAGCTTTACAAGCATCGTAATCAACACCAAAACGTAATAGGGCTTTTGTAGCCACGTTATCGTTATCTTTTAAAATACAAAGCAATAAATGCTCGGTACCAATTTCAGTAGCTTTAAAAAGCTTTGCTTCTAAATAGGTTAGTTTCAATGCGCGTTCTGCTTGTTTTAAAAGTGGAATATTTGCCAGGTTACTTACTTTACGCGTTGGCACCGAAATAGATTGCTCAATGCTTTTGCGCAGTTCTACAGTGTTAACATTCATGTTTTTCAGTAGCTTCAGACCAAGTCCCTCGCCATCTCTAATCATTCCAAGCATTAAATGCTCTAGGCCTATATAATCGTGCCCCAAACGCAGTGCTTCCTCTCGGCTGTGATTTATCACTTCTTTAACACGGGGCGAAAATTTTGCTTCCATAAGTTTTATATTTTGTTAGTACTAAGTTACAGATTTTGTGCCAGTTTCAAAAGTAATGTTCAAAACCCTTAAAATAGGGCTCTTAAACAGTATTTTTCAACATCCAAAACGTCCTAAATGTTGATAAGTATGTTGTGCTAATTGCCTCATTTTTCGGTACTTTCACACCTCTATTAAAAATAAATAGATTATTTAAAGAACGCATTTTTTTAGGTTTTATTGTAGTATGACAAAACAGCTTAAAGGCATGACATTCTGTAACTTTAATAACATAAAATAAACTTATAACTGAACATGGCAGACGGAGAAAAAATTATTCCCATTAACATTGAAGATGAAATGAAAACAGCCTACATCGATTATTCGATGTCGGTTATCGTATCACGTGCTTTACCCGATGTAAGAGATGGTTTAAAACCCGTACATCGTCGTGTGCTATATGGTATGCTTGAACTGGGTGTTATGCATAATCGTCCGTATAAAAAATCGGCTCGTATTGTGGGAGAGGTTTTAGGAAAGTACCACCCACATGGTGATACTTCGGTTTACGATACCATGGTTCGTATGGCACAAGACTGGAGCTTGCGTTACCCTTTGGTTGACGGACAAGGAAACTATGGGTCGGTAGATGGTGATCCACCTGCTGCTATGCGTTATACTGAGGCACGTTTGAAAAAAATTGCCGAAGAAATGCTAAACGATATTGAAAAAGATACCGTTGATTTTCGCCCCAATTTTGATGACTCGTTAACCGAGCCTACGGTACTTCCTTCTCGTATACCAAACTTATTAGTTAATGGGGCATCGGGTATTGCGGTTGGGATGGCAACTAACATGGCGCCACACAACTTAACCGAGATTATTGATGCTTGCTGCGCTTATATTGAGAATAACAATATTGATGTAAAAGGTTTAATGGAGTTTGTAAAAGCTCCTGATTTCCCAACAGGTGGAATTATTTACGGATACAGCGGTGTTAAAGATGCTTTAGAAACAGGTCGTGGCCGTATTGTGTTACGTGCTAAAGCTGTTATAGAAAACCATAAAGACCGAGAGCGCATTGTTGTAAACGAAATCCCCTATCAGCTAAATAAAGCTGAAATGATTAAACGTCAGTGGGAACTTTGCGAAGAGAAAAAAATTGAAGGCATATCAGGAATTCGCGATGAAAGTGATCGTGATGGAATGCGCATTGTGTACGATTTAAAACGCGACGCTTTATCAAACGTAGTGTTAAACAATTTGTATAAACACTCGCCGTTACAAACCTCATTTTCAGTAAATAACATTGCGTTGGTAAATGGCCGACCAATGATGCTGAACCTGAAAGACCAAATACAATATTTTGTAGAATTTAGACATGAAGTTGTAGTACGCCGTACTAAATACGATTTAGCGCAAGCCGAAAAACGTGCCCATATTTTAGAAGGTTTAGTAATTGCTATTAATAACATTGATGCCGTTATTAAAATTATTCGCGAAAGCGAAAGCCCTGATTTAGCTCGTGAGGAATTAATGAGCAGCTTCAAGTTATCCGAAATTCAGGCACGTGCTATTTTAGATATGCGTTTACGTGCCCTTACCGGACTAGAGATTGGTAAATTAAAAGAAGAGTACGCTGAGTTAATGAAACACATTACGCACCTGAAAGAAATTTTAGCGGATGCGGGTCTTCGTATGAAAATTATTAAAGACGAGTTAATTGAAATTAAAACCAAATACGGCGATGCCCGTAAAACAGAGATAGTTTATAGTGGCGATGATATCCGCATGGAAGATATGATAGCTGATGAAAATGTTATCATCACCATATCACACATGGGGTACATTAAACGTACATCGTTAGATGAGTATAAATCTCAGCGTCGTGGTGGCCGTGGTTCTCGTGGTTCATCTACCCGCGATGAAGATTTTATCGAACACATGTTTACCGCATCCACCCATAACTACTTATTATTATTTACCGAGCAAGGACGTTGCTTCTGGTTAAAAGTTTACGAAATACCTGAGGGTAACAAAACATCAAAAGGACGCGCCATACAAAACTTGTTAAGCATTCCGGCAGACGATAAAGTAAAAGCATACATAAACATTAAGTCATTAGAAGACGAGGAGTTTATTAAAAACAACCACATTATACTTTGTACCAAAAACGGTGTAATTAAAAAAACAACGGTAGAGGCTTATTCTCGTCCGCGTGCTAATGGAATAAACGCCATTACTATACGCGAGGGTGACCAACTACTGGAAGCTGCTTTAACCGACGGCAAAAACGAAATAATGATTGCTACCAAGCTGGGCAAAGTATGTCGTTTTAACGAAGCCAAAGTTCGCCCAATGGGCAGAAACGCATCGGGTGTACGTGGAATTGATTTAAACGACGAAGAAGGCGGAAATAACGAAGTTATTGGCATGGTGTGCATAAATGATATGAGTGCTAACGTGCTTGTGGTATCTGAAAAAGGATATGGCAAACGTAGCGATATTGAAGAGTATCGTGTAACCAACCGTGGTGGTAAAGGGGTTAAAACAATTAACGTAACCGAAAAAACCGGAAACCTAATTGCTATTAAAACCGTTACCGATGCCAACGATTTAATGATTATTACCAAAGAGGGCATAACCATACGTATGGCAGTTAGCACACTACGTGTAATGGGCCGTGCAACGCAAGGCGTTCGTTTAATTAACATTGACGAGTCGGATGAAATTGCAGCGGTAACCAAAGTTGACCACGAAGATGAAGTTGAAGAAACCATAGAAGGAGCAGAAGGCGACATAGCACCAACTAATGGCACCGATACAACACCTACAGCAGAAACTGGCATTACCGAAACACCTGAAACACCAAGTGCCGAATAAATAAGCGCTTAATTATATACAAAAAGCCTTGCAGAGATGTGAGGCTTTTTTGTTTTTATACCTCGTTATCATTCCACTCATACGTTGTCATTTCGACCGGAGGGAGAAATCCGTTTCTAAACAGATTTCTCAGTCGTTCCTCCTTCGAAATGATAAGGGTGGCTCTAAAAATATTTTTTATATTTGATACAAGCAACATCATGCTTTTAAATCAAACAATTCTAAAAAACGTAAAATGAAAAAAGTAACAGGCGTAGGCGGCATATTTTTTAAATGTAAAAACCCCGATGAAATGAAAAACTGGTATGGTAAAAACTTAGGGCTTCCGGTTAGCCAGTGGGGGGTTAAATTTGAGTTTAGGGATATTGATAATCCTGATAAAAAAGGTTCTTTAGCCTGGAGTCCGTTTAAACAGGATACCAAGTATTTTGAACCATCAACCAAAGAGTTTATGATTAACTACCGTGTTGAGAATTTAGAAGCATTGGTAGAAGAGCTAAAAAAAGCAGGCGTTACTATTTGCGATGAAATTGATGTATCTGACTTTGGTAAGTTTGTACACATTTTAGACCCCGAAAACAACAAAATACAATTATGGGAGCCTAATAATTAAGTACTGAAACAATATACAAAGAGCCTTGCAGTAATGCGAGGCTTTTTTATTTTTAAATGCATTCATTATTTCTTTTCGCTCAGTTCTCAGTCGTTTTTCCTTCGAAATGAAATAGTAGTAAAAAATTAACTAAGCGTTTTGCAATAGGTTAGTAGCCACTTCGCTAAGGCTTTCAAAGCAATAATCAATTTTTTGGTCGGTAACTTTTTCGGGATGTATGTAAATAGTTACCATGCCTGCATTACGGCCAAACTCCATATCGCTCATAGAGTCGCCCACCATAACCGATTTTGTAAAATCAATGTCTTTAAAGTCTTCTTTAGCTTGCAAAGCCATACCAATATTTGGTTTGCGCCAATGGTGGTTATCGGCTGCTAAGTGCGGAGAGAAATAAACTTTATCAATTTTACCCTCGTGCTTTTCAATTTCATCAATCAGGTAATGGTGTATAATGTTTAAATCGTTCTCGGTATAAACACCTTTACCAATGCCTTGTTGGTTAGTTACCACAATTATTTTACCAAACACTTCAGTAAATTGTTTTATGGCTTCAGGTACACCATCAATAAATTCAAACTCCGAAAGTACTTTTACGTAATCGTCTTCCAGGCGTTTGTTTATCACACCGTCGCGGTCTAAAAACAACGACCAGGTTTTATCAATATTTAAATGTTTCAAAATCATGTTGGGCTTGTTTATAATCTTCGGGTATACCAATGTCTATAAAATATCCATTGTAGGTAAACCCGTATAGTGTTAGTTTGTGTAGTTTCTTTTCAAAAAAATCTTTTTCTATCGAGAAGTTTTTTTCCGCATGGGTTTCTTCCATATATATATCACGACTTAGGATATAAACTCCTGCATTAATAATGCCCGCTGCTTTATGCCCTGTTTTTTCATTAAAGGCTTTAATGATATCCATCTCGCCTAAAATAATGGTGCCATAGCGTGCGCAATTATCTGCATAACGAAGGGCTAAAGCACCATCTGCTACTGCGTCGGAATATTTGTTGTAAAATGAATGCAAATCAATACTGAAAAAAGAATCGCCGTTCAGCACCAGTACATCATAATCTTTACACTTTTCCATTGCCAATCTAATACCGCCTCCGGTGCCTAAAGGTTCTTTTTCAACCGAATAAACAATTTCTATGCCAGCAAAATTGTTGCCGTAATGCTCTGTTATTTTTTCGGATAAATGACCAACCGAAAGAATAACTCTTTCAATGCCATAATGCTTCAAATATCGTAGCAAATAATCTAAAAAAGGGTTGCCGTTAACGGGTGCCATTGGCTTAGGCACATCACTAACAACCTCGCGCAAGCGCGTGCCAAATCCTCCGGCAAGTATAATGGCTTCTTTAAGCATTATGGTTGGGGGAATAAAGTAGTTTCAACCAACTCGCAAATGGTGTGTCCAAATAGCATGTGGCACTCTTGTATGCGTGGTGTATCTTTTGATGGAATGTTTACTAAATATTTGCAGGCATCTTTCATTTTGCCACCTGTTTCGCCTGTGAAGCCAACCGTTATCATGCCAATTTCGTTAGCCACGTTTAAGGCTTTAATTACGTTGGCCGAATTTCCGCTGGTAGATAAACCAATCAGCACATCGCCTTTACGGCCCATTGCTCTTACCAAACGCGCGTAAATTTCATCGTAGGAGTAATCGTTGGCCACAGCTGTAATATAACTGGTGTTAACATGCAGGGCTTCACTAAACAAGGGAGGACGATCGTAATAATAACGGCCGCTTAACTCAGCCGCCAGGTGTTGCGAATCGGCAGCAGAACCACCGTTACCACACCATAGTACTTTGCCATCGTGCTTATAACAGGTTACAATTTCGGTGGTTATTTTTTCAACAGTAGCCAGTATCTCTTTATTATTTAGTAAAGATGTTTTAAGGGCTATAGATGTTTGCAGTTTCGATTTTATTTGTTCAATCATATTTTTACGAGGATATAAATATAAGCATTGTTTGCTTAGTTGATGTTAGTTAAAAGGGCCACCAGTTAAATTCTTCTTCGCCCAAAAACACCCCGTCAGAAAATACTTTTACAACAAAGGTTTCCACTTTAGTTGCCATGCCACTTAGGGCTTTACCTGTTTTTAAATCGAAATGATAACGATGTATAGGGCACACAATAGTATTTTGTTCGTTACAATAGCCGGCACTTAATGGGTAACCATTATGGGGGCATTTATCGCGCACGGCATAAAAACCATCGGTACCATGTACCAAGCATATTTTTTTGCCAAAGGCAGATATAGAACTTGTTTTTAAATAAGCAATGGAGTTTTTCATTTCTTCTTCGGATGAAAAAATTTTAACCCACCTGTACTTTTTTTCTTTAGGGTCTGATTTACTCATCTTAAAAAATTGAATTAGGTTACTTACTAAAAGGGTGTAAAGCTTAAGCCCACCATAAAGTTAAAGCGTTGTGTAGGATACTTATCCCAACGGTAGTAGCGGAAGTTACCAATGTTGTTAAAGCTTGCCCAAAACGAAAGCATTTTGGTATAACGATACTCGGCACCCAAGTTCATATCAACAATGCCAGGTAATTGAGTGGCTTGTAACACGGTTACATTGTTTGCGGTAACTTGTTGTTGTGCCCATTGCGAACCAATGGCAAAAATATCAACCTTTAAAATTATTTTACTTTTTAGGTTATAGTTAGCCGATAGGGTTATATCATAAGCAGGTTTGTGCCAAGGTTTAACATTGCTGGTATCTATAATTTTGTAGCCGTAGTAATTTCCTTTGGCTATAATGTTTAGTTTTTCTTTAAACTGATATTTTACCTGTGCGTTTATATTCAGGTAATTGGTGTTCATGTAAATTACTTTGTAACGGTTTGCAAAAGTGTTATCGGCACTGGCATTATAATCAGCTAAAAAATAAGCCATATTATTATAGCGACCATAAAGTGCTTTTACATCATACGATAGTTTTGAACTAAGTGCCCCACGTAAACCACCAAAAGCACTTATTGCATTATTAGTATTTTGATATGGCAAAGTGCTTAACATAAACGGATTTGTGTTTGTTAAACTGCGGTAACTGTTTTTAGTTAGACCACCATCTATACCGGCATACGGAATGATGATGCTTTGATACACATCGTAATAAATATTTAAACGCGGATAGAAATAGTATTTTGTACCTGTAGTGTTAAAGTTATCAAGCACAGCCTCTACTCCAATATCGCCTTTCCATTTTTCGCCACCGGCCATAAAGTAAGGGTTTAACTTTACAATGATATTGTTTACGGTATCATGTGCAGAGTGTAAGCTATAATAATCAGCAGAAGCTAATACATTAAAGTTTTCTTTATTAACGCGTGCATTTAATAAGGCGCTTCCAAAAATGTTGTTTTCGTAAGTATTATAATGGTCGCCGTAGTTATAGTAATTTACATGTATATCGTGGTTTATTTTATTGGTGGTATCGCCATAATGGCTTTGCAAACGTAATTTACCTTCAAAGGTTTGGAAGAATTGTTTGTACGCACTTCCATTATCATTTTTTATAGTATCGTTAAAACCATAATAGTGCATGCTGTTACGGCTGTAATTAAAGTCGGCACTAAGCGTATGTTTTTTGTAGAATTTTTTGGCATAAAGACTTGCGTTGTCATCAGAGAAATCTGTTCGCCCTAAACCCGTAAACTTAGCGTATGATGATAAGTGATTATAACGTACACCCCAAGTCATATCTTTATTACGCATGCTATTTAAAAACAAATCAACAAAAGGCATTGTATAATTACCCATGCCAACTTTCAGTAGTGATTGGTATAATTTAGATAATGGCTCGTTAACCATTTTAGCAGGTTCAATTTGTGAAGTTTGATAAGTAGTTTTAAAGGGAATGCCGGGAGCAGAATAGGTAACATTTGTTAGTTTTTTAACCGTATCAATAATTTCGGGCTGGTCGGTTTGCTTAACTGCTGCATCTTTAATAGTGGGTGTAAAATTACTTTCGTTGGTAAAAGTCAATTCGCCTAATTGATTTTGCGAAACACCTTTACTGGCAACACCTATCAGCGCCGCAAGTAAAATATAGCTATGTAAACGAAAATGCATTTTATTTAGGTTGAATAGGGTTAGTTTTTAAAGAATCTGTTGTTTGTGGTTTTGGCTGAACAGGAGGGACATCCAACTTCACATCGTTTCCTTTATTCTGAAACTCAATCTGCATCTCCGGTTGCTCTTGTTGTTTTTTAGCTTCTTCAGCTGCTTTTTGTTTGTCTTTTATCTCTTGTAATTTTTGGTTAGCCATATCCGTATACTCTTGCTTATCGGCATTATCAATTACACTTTGTAAAATAACCTCAGCGTTATTGGTTTCATTTTTTGCCACATATACATCACTCATTAATAACATGGCTTTAGTATTCCAATCGTTAGTAGAGTAGCTATAAGCAATCAACGTGTTTATAGTTTTCTCGGTTTCTTTTAATTCTTTCTTTTGGAAATGAATTAAGGCTGTATAATAATAAGCCTCAGCACCCGATTCGTTTTTAGCATTCTTAATCAGGTACTGGAAATCAAGTGCAGCTTCATCTCTGCGATTAGTCTCGTATAAGGATTTTGCTTTTAACTGATGAGCCTCTACAATTTGCTGCGCAGTTATTTTTTCTGTATTAAGTACTTTGTTACAAGCATCTATACAAGCGTCGTAATTTTTAGTTTGAAAAGCACAACGCATAGCACCTAGTTTTGCTATTAATTTGTTTTGAGGCGTTTCGGCCAAATCTTCTAACTGTGTATATAAAGGCAAGGCCTCGGCATAGTTTTTATCTTTAAATAAAATGTATGATGCTTTTACTAAGGCCGTTTCAGTATGTATGCTGCGTGGTTTTGATAACACATATTTATAAGATACCAGGGCATCTGCATAATTAGTTTTGCTATAAGCGCACTCAGCGAAACAGAAATTAGCCTCAGTTAAATATTTTCCGTTAGGGAATTTTGAAATATATTTTTGCATCTCAGGCATAGCTGCATCGCAATCTTTATTATCATAATATAAATCTGATGCTTTTTGCCAGTAGGTTTCATCCAGCTCATCAGCACTAACCGAACTGCCTATTGATTTCATATAGGCTTCCATTTCCTCAGGTTTTTTTTGCTCTTTATATATCTTCTTAATAATTTCTATGGCATCTTTTGCTTCGTCAGATTTTGGATCTTGCTTCACAATTTTATCCAGATACTCAAAAGCCTTATCGTTTTTATTTTGGTTATAATATAAAAAGCCAATGGTTTTTATACTGCGTTGCACATATGGCGATGCCGGATATTTTTCTACTATCTTTTCGTAATAAGTAATGGCATTATCATAATCATTAATGGCTTTGTAACTTTCGGCTGTTTCGTAGGTAGATGCAATTACATAATTTGATGAAGGATATTTTTGTTGCAAAGCATTCAAATCACTTATCTTTTCTTTATAGTTTTTTTGTAAACCATCGCATAAGGCTTTTTGGTACATGGCATAATCAACATCACTTTTATTTAAAGCAATGGCGGTTTCATAATACTCGGCAGCCGAGTTGTATGTTTTTTTCATAAAGTAGCAATCGGCTGTACGCAGGTTTGCATCAGCCGCTTTAGCCGCATCGTTTAAGTTTTTAGTCAGTAAAAATTTACGGAAAGCTATATTGGCTTCCTCATAATTTTTATTCATAAAATAAGCGTAGCCAATGTTATAGTTAGATATTTCGTACTCTTTTAAACTAAAAGCCCCCTGCATTAACTGAAATGCCTCCCAAATTTCAATGGCATTGTTATAAGCTTTGTTTTGATACGATAGCTCGCCTAACCAATATTTACTTTCGGCACACACAACTGGGTCGGTGTTAAGTTTAAGTGCCATATTAAAATATTTTTTAGCCGAATCGGGAGATGCGTTATTATAAAAATTAACAGCCGTAAAATAAACCAACCTTTGATATACTTGCTTAATGCGTATATCGTCTGAATTCATTTTCTCTATTATGCGCATAGCGCCTGCATAATTTTTGGTAGAGTGTAAACAGTTTATTAAATAAGTATAAGCTTCTTCCTTATTAGGTGAGTTAGGATACTCGGTTATATATTGCTGAAAATATCGGATGGCATCGTTATACGGACTAAAGCCTGTTTCGTAACACAGCTTAGCGTAATTAAACAAGGCATCTTCTTTAATAATTGGATTAAAACCTAAACTGTATGCCGAAAAATAAGCGCTGCGTGCTTTTGGTTTATCGCTTAGTTTTTGGTAACAGTCTGCTAAATAGTAAAAGGCGTTTTGTGCTAAGGAGTCATTTTTAGTGCTTGCTTTTTCAAAGTAGGGGGTGGCTGTTTTATAATCGCTTGCTTTATAATATGCATAACCTAATTGATAGTTATCGTGGTTGGTGCCCGTAAAGCCTTTTAATAAATAGGGGATAGATTCTTTATATAAACCTTTATTATAATACGATTCTCCAATAATCCTATTTATCTCCCCCGCCTTTTGCACATACTGACTATCATTCAGTAGGGCAGGGGCAACTTTAATCACTTCATCATACTTGCCTTGCAGGTAATAAATTTGTGCTATATAATAGGGTACCACGCTGCCAAAAGTTTCATCATTCAGTAAACGGGTAAAACCTTCTAAGGCAACTGCATAATTTTTTTCGGTGTACGATATGTGCGAGTAATAATAGTTTGCAGGCTTGGCATATTTATTATCTACATCTTTAATTTCGTATAAATCATTTTTAGCTTTTTCGGTGTTGTTGGTTTGCAAATAGCTATAACCACGTTTAAAATAAAGTTCGGCTAAATCTTCTTTGCTTAAATCATAAATGTCAACCTTCTCTAAATTTTCAATGGTTTCTTTATATCTTTTCTTTCTAAAACTCGATTTACCTAAATAAAAATAAGCCCATTTTATTTTATTGCTTTCAGGATGCTGTTCAATAAAACGATGCATGCGCCACTCACCATCTTTATTAAAAAGTTCAATAGATGATGCAGCAGCATAGTACTCGGCATCAATGCGGATTAAATCTTTTTTGTTTTTATGCGACTCGATAATGTTCTGAAAACTTTTCATAGCAGCACCAAACTTTTTCTTGTCAAAAAGTTCAGCCCCTATTTTAAATTCTCTATCGGGTTCAATATATACAGTTGTTTTTTGTGCCGAAACCGAAAAAACAAACAGATATAAAAATAAAGAAGCAAAAAAATTGCCTCTTGTAACGCTATGTTTTAGTTTAAATAAAGTCATTGTTGTATGCGGTAAAATTAGCTTGCAGATAGTCTTTAAAAATTCATACCAGTTCAAGTTATCAACGTGAGTGTGTTTAAACATGTTATAGTACAAGCGCGTTAAAAAATGTTACTAATAGTAACTTAGCAAAAAATTAAATGGGCACTACTTCTGTTATCGAATTAAACAATGTAAGTATCAGTCAATCAACGGGCGTTGTTATAGCTAATTTATCATTAAACGTAAATAAAGGCGAATTTGTATATCTGCTTGGTAAAACGGGTAGTGGTAAAAGCTCGGTATTAAAATGTTTGTATGCTGAGATTGGAGTTAAATTGGGTACAGCTACGGTGGCAGGTTATGAGTTAAGTAAAATTACGAGCAAAGAAATTCCTTTTTTACGTAGAAAACTTGGAATCGTTTTTCAGGATTTTCAATTACTGACTGATAGAAGCATTTTTGAAAACCTGCGTTTTGTTTTAATGGCAACCGGTTGGAAAAACGAAGAGGATATAAAAAAGCAAATCAATTCTGTTTTAGAAAAAGTAGGTTTAACAGGTAAGCAGGCCAAAATGCCTTTTGAAATTTCGGGGGGGGAACAACAACGTGTGGCTGTTGCCCGTGCTTTACTAAACCAACCCGAAATTATTTTAGCCGATGAGCCTACGGGTAACTTAGACCCCGATACATCTGCCGAGATTATGAAGTTGCTTATTGATATAAGCAAAACAGGTACATCGGTTTTATTTGCCACACACGATATGCTGTTGTATAACCGTTTCCCTGCCCGCACCCTTAAATGCGAAAACGGTGTTGTAGTTGAAGTGAGGAATTAATTTTTATCACAAAACCCACTTTTAAGTGGTTGTATCTTTTATCACTAGCTATATTACCAAGTGATACGCTTTAATAATTAATTGCCCGCGTACAAGATGATAAAATGTTCGATGATAACCGTCAAATAAAATGTCCACGCCTTTATAATTAATTATATGAACAGGCTCGTCAATTTCGTTATTTACTGGGCCACAAATTCCCACATCTGGTTGATAGTATTTTAATTTATCAATGTTAGCATCAACCTCTCGACCATGTTTTTTAAAACAATTTGTATCGTCAGTATATTTATTTTTAAGAGAGCTTCTAATATCAGCCAAGCCAACAAAATTCTGAATAAATAAATTTTCGTTAGGAAAAACTCTTTTTAAATATTCTTCTACATTAATAACTAATTGTGTAGGATCGCGACTTGGTGCTATGAAAATAATGTCTGAATATTTTTTATAAATGTCGGATATTTCCATAATACGACCCTCTCACTACAACTCAGCCTTCACCAAAAACTTACCTTCTAATACAGGTACAACGGGTGCCGAGTTTGGCATAAGGCAATAACGTATATCTTCTTTTAAATTAAGCTTGGCAAAACGTTCTTTGTGCATCGAGTAGTTTAAAAACTTGGTTGGTTTTTCTTTACCAATTTCATACAAGTATTTTAAAGCTAAACAACCATCACCTAAACTGTAGTTTTTACTTTTATCAATCATTTGCTGTGTAACAGCGCCTGCAAAAAGAGAATCTTCTAAATTAAATTTGTTTTTCCAACCCGAGCATAAAAGCAATACATTTCTGTTTTGCTTAATAAGCCAATCGCATAAGGCATCAATATTTAAAAAAGATCCTATAACAACTTTATAAGCTTGTCTGGCAGCTTCAATGGCTTGTGTACCGTTAGTGGTAGTAAGTGCAATGGTTTTACCTTTTACGTGCTCGCCCATATAATCGTAAGGCGAGTTTCCAAAATCAAAGCCCTCTAATTTAATGGCGTTTCTTTCGGCACCGGCCAGCATGCCTTGTTGTTTATATTGCATGGCTTCTTCAACACTTGCTACCGGAATTATTTTTTCGGCACCATTGGCAAAGGCAACACAAATGGCTGATGTGGCTCTAAAAACATCAATAACAACAACTATACTTTCGGTATCGGCATATACAGGATACAGGTAGGGAGAAAAACAAGCGTCTATTTTTAGTCGAGACATATAGGTAGTTTAAGCACGTTCAATAATAACTGCATAACCTTGTCCAACGCCAATGCACATAGTTACCAAAGCGTATTTTTTATTTTGTTTGTGTAACTCTAAAGCAGCTGTATTTAAAATACGTGCGCCACTCATGCCTAGGGGGTGACCAATTGCAATAGCACCACCATTTGGATTGATACGAGCATCATCATCAGCTAAGCCCCATGCACGTATACAAGCTAAACTTTGTGCAGCAAAGGCTTCGTTTAGTTCAATAATGTCCATGTCTTTAATAGTAAGGTTGGCACGTTGCAAGGCTTTTTTAGCAGCCTCAATTGGGCCAATGCCCATAATGCGAGGCTCAACTCCTGCAACACCCATTGATACAACACGGGCTAATGGTTTTAAACCAAATTGTTTTATGCCTTCGTTTGATGCTAATAATAAAGCAGCAGCCCCATCATTTAAACCCGATGCGTTTCCTGCTGTAACCGTTCCGTCTTTTTTAAAGGCTGGTTTTAGTTTAGCTAAGGTTTCTAAAGTTGAGTGTGGTTTTATAAATTCGTCGGTATCAAATATTTTAGGGTCGCCCTTTTTTTGCGGAATAGTTACTGCAACTATTTCTTCAGCTAGCCTACCTGATTGTTTTGATTTTGAAGCTTTTAACTGTGAATGTAGGGCAAACTTATCCTGATCTTCTCTGTTTATTTTATATTGCTCGGCAACGTTCTCTGCCGTATCACCCATGCTATCAACCCCATACATTTCTTTCAGTTTTGGGTTAATAAAGCGCCAGCCAAAACTGCTGTCAAACATTTGGGCATCTCTGCCAAAGGCCGAACTTGTTTTGCTAATAATCCACGGGCCACGGGTCATGTTTTCAACTCCGCCACCTACATATAACAAACCATCGCCAAGCATCAAACCACGTGCAGCTTCCATACAGGCATTAAGCCCTGATGCGCATAAACGGTTTACTGTTTGCCCCGATACGTTGATGGGGTAACCTGCCATCAATAAAGCCATACGAGCCACGTTGCGGTTATCTTCGCCGGCTTGGTTAGCACAGCCTAATATAACATCTTCAATAGCGGCAGGGTCTATTTTAGGGTTTCTCTTTAATAATTCTTTTAAAACAAGTGTTGCTAAATCATCAGGGCGTACTTCGCTTAAGGAGCCTCCAAAATTACCTATTGGTGTTCTTATGCCATCTATTATAAATGCTTCGTGTTTCATAGTTTTTGTGCGTTTAAATGCCTTTATTTTCCGTAGGAATAATTGCTGTTGCAAATTTAGCCTTTATTCTTATTTTTGCTTGCTTTTTTGCATGAGTAAAATAAAATACAAGTTTAACACCAAAAGCCTTACCTATGAAAAGGTTCACACTACGTGGAAAGAACGTGGTCTGAAATTCCTATCATATTTGGCTACGGGTACTGTATTTGCTACCATTACTATATTTTTAGCCTATAAATTTTTAGACTCGCCAAAAGAGAAAAAACTACATCGCGAAATTGAAAAACTAGAGCTTGAGTACGATTTATTGAACCAAAAAATGGGGCTGGCTCAATCGGTTTTAACCGATTTGCAGGATAGAGATAACAACATTTACCGCGTTATTTTTGAGGCCGAGCCTATACCAAGCAGTATACGCAAAGCGGGTTTTGGTGGCAGCGACCGTTATAAAGACTTAGAAGGTTTTGAGAGTACCGAGCTTATGCAGGAGACTTCTAAAAAGCTGGATGTGCTTTTAAAACAGCTTTATATTCAATCAAAATCGTTTGATGATGTATTGAAATTGGCACATAACAAGGAGCAGATGCTTAACTCTATTCCGGCCATTATGCCTTTAAATATTAAAAACTTAATTCGTCAGCCAGGCGGTTTCGGCTGGAGAACACACCCTATTTACAAAACTCAGGAAATGCACCCCGGCATGGATTTCCCTGCTGCTGAGGGTACACCCGTTTATGCAACCGGAGATGGGGTAGTAGGGCAGGCCGATGCTATGATGCAGGGTTACGGTAACCACGTAGTACTTGACCACGGTTTTGGCTACCAAACACTTTACGGCCATTTAAGTAAAATTAGCGTACGTGCCGGACAAAAAATTAAGCGTGGCGAGTTAGTTGGTTTAGTGGGTAGCACAGGTTTAAGTACCGCACCGCATTTGCATTACGAGGTTATAAAAAACAATCAAAAAATTAATCCAATCAATTTTTATTATAACGATTTAAGTCCTGAGCAGTATCAGCAAATGCTGCAACTTTCACAGCAATCAACGCAGTCGTTCGACTAATATATGTCCGCACCCAAAATTAGTTTTAACACCGCCGTTGCCATTGTTGTAGCCAACATGATTGGTACAGGCGTTTTTACCAGTATAGGTTTTCAGGTAATTGGCATACAATCAGCTTTTGCCATTGTTTTGCTTTGGGTTATTGGCGGCATTATGGCTTTATGTGGTGCTTTGGTGTATGGCGAGGTTGGTGCGGCTTTTCCGCAATCGGGTGGTGAGTATAATTATCTATCAAAACTATATCACCCTGTGGTTGGTTTTTTAAGCGGTTGGGTTTCATCTACCGTAGGTTTTGCGGCTCCGGTGGCTTTGGCATCTATGGCATTGGGCAAATATGTAAACAGTGTTTTTGCCAACATAAACCCAACAGCAATTGCTTTAGTGGTTGTTTTAATTATAACTGCCATACATGCTACCAATATTAAAACAGGTGCGGCTTTTCAGCGATATGCTACTGCTTTAAAAATTGCTTTTGTTAGCGGCTTTATTGTATGCGGTTTTATTTTTGCCAAGCCAACACATGTTATTTCGTTTCTGCCTAATAGCAATTCGTTTAACGATGTGTTTGCTAATGCAGCTTTCGCTATCTCCTTATTTTGGGTTTCTTACTCCTATAGCGGATGGAACGCAGCAGCCTACATTACAGGCGAGATAGAAAACCCGCAACGCAATCTTCCACGCTCTTTACTGGTGGGCACTTTAATAGTTAGTGTGCTATATGTGTTGCTAAACATGTTGTTTTTATATTCAACCCCGGTTGATGATTTAAAAGGCCAAATAGAAATAGGCCACATTAGTGCCGAACATATTTTTGGTGTGCAAATGGGTAATGTAATGAGCATGGTAATTTCGTTATTGCTTGTATCATCTATCAGTGCTATGATATTAGCGGGACCACGCGTAATTTCATCTATCGGCTCAGATGTAAAGCCACTTAATTTTTTTGCTATCAAAAACAAAAACAATGTGCCTTATGTAGCGGTTATTTTTCAGTCGGTTATATCGGTGGTGTTAATTTTAACCGCTCAATTCAATCAAGTGCTTGAGTTGATAGGGTTTACGCTTACTCTGTTCACAACCCTTACCGTTTTTGGAGTGTTTATACTACGCAAACGCAGCGATGTATCGCCCATTAGTTATAAAACCTGGGGTTATCCGCTTACACCTATCCTTTTCCTTTTAATTAATGGCTGGATATTGTATTATGGCTTCACATCTAAGATGGAGTCATCGGTTTATGGTCTGCTTATAGTGTTGGCAGGCCTTCCCATTTACTTTTGGGGTAAACGAAAGTAAAACCCAATTTTACCTAAATGTTAAAATTGTAGTTTTTCGGGTTAAAAATCAAACATTTAAAAAAAATAACTTTAATAGCGACCACCG
>Ga0210401_10000868_pt1 | contig 36447 bp, 31 predicted proteins | sample IncBWH32MmetaG_FD_150866 | JGI IMG/M metagenome (GOLD analysis project Ga0210401, IMG submission 150866) | Forest soil microbial communities from Barre Woods Harvard Forest LTER site, Petersham, Massachusetts, United States - Inc-BW-H-32-M | ecosystem: Environmental > Terrestrial > Soil >... | reverse complement strand
GGCGCTTGCCATGTGCCAGCATCGTCGCGACGACATTGGCGTCATGGACCTGACGACCACCGAACGCATAACGGCGGCCCAGCTCCATAAGGTGATCCCATGCTGCAGGGCCGTCCTCGATGACGGTGAAGCGCCGGACGAACAGGGCAGCGTCCGCGGTTGCCTCGGCAAGGGTCAGAGGCTTTCCCCAGGTCTGGGATCGCGTCATTACCGCGATGTATTCGCGCAGTATCTGCCGGCTGACCGCGAGCGGCTCGCCGGCACCGAGCCGCACGAGAGCGTCCCGCGCCCGATCATGAAACGGCGCGCTTTCGGCCGCAGCGTAGACGAGCACATTGGTGTCGACGAAGCTCACCGCCCGTTTTCGTCGTAGATGTCCTCGCGGCGCAGATTAAGCCTTTCGGGCCAAGGTCCGAGGTCGTGCGTGGGTAGGGCGTCGCTGTCGAAAGGTGCTGTGGGCGGTGGATAGGCGTGCGGTGACCCCACCTCGATAGTGACCTCGTGTTCGCCGGGCGGTACGACCGCAGGGGTGGTGCCGGAGATACGACGGTCGGGCCCGACCAGGATGCGGGTGCGGATTTCGGCCATAGCGGTTCCTGCTCCGTCCGCTCGAATTCCGGTCATAATATCGGATCCTTGGGCCGACTGTCTTGCCGTGGCGCAATCGGCCGCTCTCCATCTGCCGGTTGGCAAAGCGGCGCGCGGTTATCATATCAACCGCCAATGCCGGCGCGGCGCAAGCGGTTGCCGGCGGCGGCTCGATCAGGCATCTAGCAGAAAGCCCAAATGTCGGTACGTCGGTCGTCATTCTCGCGAAAGCGGGAATCCAGCTCTCTGAGTTTGTTACGGTTGTTCTGGACCCCCGCCTTCGCGGGGGCGACGGATAGGGAGCGATGAGTAATCTGACCGACGAGATCGCGCGGCGGCGGACGTTTGCGATCATCTCGCATCCGGACGCCGGCAAGACCACCTTGACCGAGAAATTGCTGTTGTTCGGCGGGGCGATCCAGCTCGCGGGCGAGGTCAAGGCGCGCGGCGACCGGCGGCGGGCGCGCTCCGACTGGATGGCGATCGAGCGCGAGCGCGGCATCTCGGTCAGCGCCGCGGTCATGACCTTTGAGCATGACAGGCTGATCTTTAACCTCCTCGACACGCCGGGCCACCAGGATTTCAGCGAGGACACCTATCGCACGCTGACCGCGGTCGACAGTGCGGTCATGGTGCTCGACGCCGCCCGCGGCATCGAGGAGCAGACCCGCAAGCTCTTCGAGGTGTGCCGATTGCGCGACGTGCCGATCGTGACCTTTATCAACAAGCTCGACCGCGAGAGCCGCGACCCGTTCGACCTGCTGGACGAGATCGAGCAGAGCCTCGCGCTCGACGTGACCCCGGCATCGTGGCCGATCGGCATGGGCCGGGATTTTCTCGGCACCTGGGATTTGTTCGACGACGCCCTCCTGTTGTTCGAGCGCGGCGCGCACGACCATGTCGTCGAACCCTTGCGCTGCCGCGGGCTCGACGACCCCGAATTGGCGCGCCGATTGCCGATGGCGGCCCTCGCCAAACTGCGCGAGGAGGTCGAGATGGCGAAGGGGCTATGCCCCGATTTCGACCCGCAGGCGTTTCGCGCCGGCCATCAGACGCCGGTTTACTTCGGCAGCGCTTTGAATAATTTCGGGGTGCGCGAATTGTTGCAGGGCATCGCCGCACTGGCGCCGCCGCCGCGCCCGCAGCCGGCCCTGCGGCCGGACGGGCCGCACCTGATCCGGCCGGAGGAGCCCGAGGTCGCTGGCTTTGTCTTCAAGGTGCAGGCCAATATCGACCCGCAGCACCGCGACCGCATCGCCTTTGTGCGGCTCGCCTCGGGCCGCTTTCAGCGCGGCATGAAATTGAAGAACGTGCGCACCGGGCGGGTCATGTCGGTGCAGGCGCCGGTGTTTTTTCTGGCGCGCGAGCGCAACCTCGCCGAGGAGGCGTGGCCCGGCGACATCATCGGCATCCCCAACCATGGCAGCCTGCGGATCGGCGACACCCTGACCGAGGGCGGCGAGCTTCGGGTGTCGGGGATTCCGAGCTTTGCCCCCGAGATCCTGCGCCGGGTGCGGGTCGAGGACGCGATGAAGACAAAGCATCTGCGCCACGCGCTCGAGCAATTGGCCGAGGAGGGGGTGACCCGCGTGTTCAAGCCGGCCTCGGGCGGCGACTGGATCATCGGCGTCGTCGGCGCGCTGCAGCTCGACGTGTTGACCGCGCGCCTCAATGCCGAATACGGGCTCGCCACCCGGCTCGATGATGCCCCCTATCAACAGGCGCGCTGGCTCGACGCTGACGACCCGGCCGAGATCGAGCGCTTTCGCACGCGCAATCCATCGGCCAGCGCCGAGGACCATGACGGCGTCGCGGTGTTTCTCGCGCGCAATGCCTGGGATCTGCGCACCACGATCGAGGAATGGCCGAAGCTGCGCTTCACGGAAACCCGCGAGCAGAACTGAGCGGCGGATGGCCCGGTTCGGCCGGCATGCCGGCGCGCGCGGCAATCGCCGGGACGGCCGCCATCGCGGACAAATCTGCCTCGACATACCGCCACAGCGGACCGGCGCGGTCGCGAGAGCCGCGGATCAGCTCGGCGATCGGTGCAACGCAGGGCTGGCGGCGGCCGTGGTGCTCGACGAGCGGCCCCAAGGGCACGAAATCGAGGCCGAGCCGGCAAAGAACGCGCAGCAAGGCCGGCTCCATGACCGCGGCAAGAATGGAAATCTCGTATTCGAGGCAGATGCCGAGGATGCCGCGCAGCAGGCCGAGGGTGATGTGCGGGAGGAGGCGTCTCTCGCTCGCGGCCGGATCGGGGCGGCGATCGGAAAATCCGACGTCGGGAAAGCGCTCTTCGCCGCATCGCCGGCGAAATTCCTTGGACACGGCAAACCGCGAGACTTCCGCTGTCCGGTGCAGCGGCAGCCGCTCGAATATCATTCTTTCGCGAGGCCACAGGATCTCTTGGATCGGCAAGGGTCTGAGGGCGTCGGGTCGGGGCAGGATCAGGCGCGCGGTCCCCACCGCGGCGCTGCTGCGACGATGGACCAGCAAGGTGTGCACCGAGCGGTCGTCGTCGTCGTCGAACTCGCGCCCGTCGCGGCAGCGCCCGCGGTCCTCGAACTGGTTCTCGATGCAATAGACCTGGTAGCGAAGCCGGTAGGCGTCGTCGCGCCGTTCCCGGGTGTCGGCGCGCAGCACGGTAAAATATTGATCATAGGAGCCGACGAAATCAGGCATTGCCTCGCTCTGTCGTGACTTGCGGCTCGCCAGCGAGCCGTGGCCCCCGTCACGATGGTGGCGGCCCCGCGTAAAGAAATCGCTACCGCGACGGTCCTGATGCGGGACGAAGCGGCGGCTCAGGGACCGTAGCGGCCGGGCGAGATGATGCCGCGCGGGTCGATCGCGGACTTCAACGCGGCGGCCATGTCCCAACACGGGAGGCCGCGCCGCACCAGCCAATCCATCGCCTGAACGCCGATCCGGTAGGGGAGAAAGCCCTCCTCCTTGCCGGCTTCGAGCAAGGCCATGTAGCAGGCCTGCGCCCGCCTTGTCGCGGCGGCGTCGCGGCGGTCGAACAGCAGCGGCACCGAGCTGTCGAAGCACCGGTCCGACAGGCTGGTCAAGGTGATCAGTGGCTCGATCCCGTGCCGGGCGCAGGTGTCGTTGACCATTTGGACATATCGCCCGACCCGTGCGGGCAGCATCGGAACCAACGGCGAATACCAGATCAACCCGCAGCCGTCGGCCGCGGGGTCCAAGGCGTCGCCCGGCCGAGGTATCACCCCGGCTCGCCAATAGGCCAGCGGCAACGCCACCTGGCTCGGCCTTCCGGCAACCAGCTGCAGGGCGGCGCTGAGGGTGCGCGCGCGCCGCGCCAGCCTGCCGCCGCGCACGCCTGGGAGACGATCGCACCACCGCTCGATCGCGGCGGCGGCCTCTGGGGTGACAAAGCGCAACCTCTTGACCGCGGGCCTCAGGATTTTTCGGATCGCATACCGCGCCGCCTTGACGACGCCCTTGTCGCCGTAGAGCGCGCCAAAACCCGTCCACGCCGCGACGCGGTTTTGCGCGGCGAGCTCGGCGACGAGAGAAGCCGGCAGGATGCCGTCGGCGCCGAGGCGGTCGCCCGGGTAGGGTGCGGTCATCGCCAGCACCCGGCGCGCGTTCATCAAGTTGATCGAACCACTGACCCCGCCGAGCCGGCGCAGCGCCCGCTGCACTGCCGCCACCGCCGCTTCGAGATCGGCATCGAGGTCGACGGCGAAGAGAAATGCCTGAATGCGCTGCGGCCGCGGCGCCAGCGCAATCGTCATTTGCGTGACGATCGCGAAACCGGACTGCGCGAAGAGACCGTCGAGATAGGGCCCGATACCCCATTTATAGGCGCGATCGGCTTGTTTGCCGCCGAGTTCGCTCAACGCCGAGCGATAGACGCGGCCGTCCGCCAATACCGCTTCGAGTGCGGTCACAGCGGCGAAATGATCGGCGTAAGGGGTGATGCCGTAGCCCCGCTCGAGGGCGTTGCCGACAAGACTGCAATGCGGCCCGGCGCCGGTCACCGGCACCAAAAACGGCAGATTATTCTCATCGAGGTAATCGCTGAGCTTTTGCTGGGTAACGCCGGGCTCGACCGTGACGACGCCCAGATCGGGATCGATCTCGACAATCCGGCCGAGCCCGGAGAGGTCGACGACAACACATCCGTCGCGCGCCGGATTGGCGGTGCCGTAACCCCAATTGTTGCCGGTACTGATCGGATAGAGCGGGACCGCGCGGTCGCCGGCAATTTCGACGATGGCGCGGACGTCATCGAGCGAAGCGGGTCGCAGCGCCGCGGCGATCACGCGCTCGATGCCGGTGGTGCACACGCCATAGCATTGTTGCGCCGATGCCGCATCGAGCACAGCCGGCTCGCCGATGCGACCACGCCATGCCCACATCGCCAAAGACAGGCTTTCGGCATCCATGGCGCTAGATCAACCCTGGGGTATCGCGCCGGTTTCGGTCACGCTTTCCGGGTGAACAGGATCGGCGTTGCAGAGCCCGGTTCAGGCTACCGCCGCCGATCGATGCTTACCCGGTGACAAGCGTCGGCTCTCGCCTCGGCACTTTCGCCTTTATGGCGGTGAGATTGCGCGAGCACAAATCCTGGTTGCCGACCCTATTGTCCCGGTCGCTTGTTGCGGCGCCAACCGAGGAGGCTCATTCCCATCAGGGCCGCTCCGAGCAATGCGAGCGATGCCGGTTCGGGGACCACATTGGCTCCGACCGGGTCGTTGTCGAGCTGCTCCCAGTTCCCAACCGGCGCGGTAAAGCCGGCACATCCAGCTTGATTGGCGCAAAAATCGTCTTCGAGGCTCAAATCCGCCGGCGTGCCGATCGCCGTAGTGAATCCGCCCCTCCCAAACTGGCTTGCATCGCTCCCGCCGGTAATATCTAGCCAGCCTGTCGCCGTCCCGGTGAGCGGGATTGTCGTGCCGTTCGAGTTGACAAAGAGCGTCGCTGCCGGATCCGTCGTGTCGGCTCCCGGGATCAGGTCCAGTGTCAGGATCGGCGTCGTAAATCCCGGCTGATTGGTCAAGGTGTTGTAGCACAGCGTGTTGACGGCCGTGCAGCCGCCCGTCGTATAGCCTGACGTGCCCTGGCTGAAGTTGGGAAAAGCCGGCACGTTGAAGAGTTCGAATACACCGCCGGTGTTCTGGATGTTGTCTCCGCCAGTTACCGGGGTAATACTCGATATCGTAACGGCATTGAATATGCCAACCAGCTGGCCGTAGGTGCCTCCCGGACTAAAAATGGTTTCGCCGGCCGAAATGGATCCGTGAGATGCGGCGGCTTGGATGCTGGTGATGTCGAAGACGCCAAAATTCTGATCCCCTGGAGCCAGTGGGCTGGTGCCGGTGAACGATTCAAAGCTGGAGAATTTGATGGTGATTGGGCCGACATAGCCATCCGTGAACGGGATCTGTTCGGCGACGGCCGAGGCCGCACCGGCGACGATGCCGGTCACCAAAGTGCCCATCGCGACGGAAATTGCCAGCCAAGCGTGACGCGTCATCTATTTGCTCCAAGGTGCTGTCGCTACGGTAACATTAACCCGCACCTAACGCCAGTCAGTGCATGAAATGCGCCAACAACGCCCATCGTCAAAAATGGCGGAGTTTCAGAGCCTTGGTAAATACTCGCGGGCTCTACACTTCAAGATTTGTAAACTATTCCGACAGGCGCAGCAGGTTCGCGCCGTCAGGGTTGTTCGCCCCAACCCCGAAACAGTTGTATAACCTTTTGATATTAAAGGTTAACGCCTGACGATTGGTGATGCTCACGACTTCCGGGCCCGCGAAATGCACGTAAAATTTTCCGACAGCGCACAATAAGGCTAACAATCGCAATGGCTTACTACCGTCACAGGCGAGTGCGACGGTCCCGTGCTCGCCCTGTTCTTGAACCTTACAGCGATCGCGCGCCCTTTGCTCAGCGCACCTCCTTTTGGGAAAATCGCCGGCTCAACCATCTGATCTTTTGCATGGGACCCTCATCGGGTTTAGCCCGAAGTGGCGATATTCGATGGTCGGATTATCGGTGCTCGCGAGGTCGCTTGACCCACCGACGATCCTTGAGGTTTTCCGACAGAGCCCACCGTTGCCTTTACATTACTTTAGAGGACGATTCGATCCGGTCGCACCCATAAGTTCGACGCCCTCGCATAAGCGGGGTCCGGGGCATTCCCACCTCGCTCGCCACAGGGTTCCCGCTTTCGCGGGAATGACGGTTCAATCTGATCGAAATATCCGGCCAACCGCAGCATATCGGATGCAAGGAATGACAAGCTTTGGCAACTCGGTTCCCGCGTTGCGTCTGCTTGGCGCGCGCTTGCGCCTCCTTTGTCAGCTGGTGGCAACGGCCGCGGCCTTGGGCTGGGTTCCCGGAAATCCGGCAAAGCTGCTGACGATGTTGGTTATTTGGGGCCTCGGCTTTGGCCGCGTCCGGGCCGCCGAAATGCTGGCGATGCTTGCCGTCAACCTGCTCTTCACGCTGATGAACTGGGCGGCGCTGCACCGGGGCAGCTTTGGCTTCGATCATCCTGATGCTCTAGGGATGCCGCTCTACGAATATTTGATGTGGGGCTTTTACACGCTGCACACGATGCGTTTTCTCGATGGCGCCGCACCCCGCGGGCGGCTGGTCCTCGCCTCGGCGGCAGCCGCGGCGTTCGCCCTGCCGTTCGCGCTGATCTCCGATCCGACGTTGTCGTTGGCGGTCTCGGGGCTCGTGCTCGCTATCGGTTTCGCGCTATTTCACGAACCGATGGATTTTGCCTATGCGGGTTACATGGCGCTTGTGGGGGCGCTCATCGAATATGTCGGGGTGCGGACCGGGCAGTGGCACTATCCCGGCCAGGATTTCGCTGGCGTGCCTTTTTGGTTCCTGACCATGTGGGCGGGAGTTGGGCTGTTTACCCGGCGCCTCGTCTTGCCGTTGCTCCCGGCCGGTGTGGACGGCCGGGTCAGCGTCTCTTAACCAGCGGAGGAAGAAGATATGAGTTCGAAAACCGCAGGGTTGCGCGCCCTGCTCGCTTCCGGTGAATTTCTTTACATGCCGTCGGCGACCACACCAATAGAAGGCCGGCTGGCCGAAGCGGCCGGGGTCAAGCTCGTCTATACCGGCGGCTACGCGACGGGCGCGTCGCGCGCCATCACCGAACCGCTGCTGACGATGGACGAGCAGGTGCGGGTCGCCGGTGAGGTGGCGCGGGCGGTGTCGGTCCCTCTGGTCGCCGATGCCGGCGCCGGTTTTGGCGAGCCGCTGCACACGATGCGCACCGTGCGCGAATTCGCCGCCGCGGGTGTCGCCGGCATCCATATCGAGGATCAGCTATTCCCGAAACGCGCGCATTACCACAAATATGTCGCCCACGCGGTTGCGGTGGCGGAGTTCGTCGACAAGATCCGCTGGGCGTGCCGCGAGCGCGACCGGACCGACGCCGATTTCGTGATCATCGCCCGCTCGGACACCTGTCGCGAGCTGGGTCTCGACGAGGCCGTGGCGCGGGTCAACGCCGCGGCCGAGGTCGGCGCCGATCTCGGACTGCTTTTTCCGCGCAACGACGCCGAGGCCGAAGCCGCGCCGAAGCTGGCGAAGGTGCCGCTTGTCTGGGTGCAGAGCCGCGGCAACCGCGACGGCCGCCCGATCTACGGGCTCGACCGGCTGCAAGCGATGGGCTACCGCGGCTGCATCGACGCCCAGTTGCTGCTCGGCGTCGCGGTCCATTTTATGAAAGAGGCGTTGGCGGACATGCAGCGCACCGGCAGCTACACCGGCATCGGCGACAATCAGTTTACCGCGGTTCGCAAAGAGATCGAGGACCTGATCGGGCTTGAGGACTATTACCGGGTCGAAGCCGAAACCGTCGAGAAATAGGCCGTGGCGAAGGCGCTCCAGCTCAGTCGAGCGCGACCGCCGCGCCGGCCGCCGCGGGTGTTCGCGGCCGACGCAAAAACAGCAGCAGCGGCAGTGCGATGACAACGAGGATCATCATCAGCAAGAAATCATCGATATAGGCGACCATCGCCGCCTGCCGGGTTGCTTCGGCATTCAATGCGGCGACCCCTGACGGATCGGTCAGGCTGTAGGGCGCCGGCATCATCCGGCCGCGAGCGAGCGGGTTGTCGGGCCGCAGCTCTTCGACGAGGCGCGAGTGAATGATCTGGGTGTTCTGAGCCAGCAGCACCTCAACGATCGAAATGCCGATGCTGCCCCCAATATTGCGCATCAGGCTGAAGATCGCCGTGCCCTGGGTCAGCATGTGGCGCGGCAATGTCGAGAACGTGATGATGCTGAGCGGGGTAAAGACAAAGCCGAGCCCGAAACCTTGCATCACCCCGGTCACGATGACCGGACCCATCCCCATGTAGAGTGAAAATCCGGTCATCTGCCACATCGCGAGAGCGGTCAACCCGAGCCCCGTCATGATGACCAGCCTGGTGTCGATGCGGCCGGCGAGGCGGGCGACCAGGATCATCGCGATCATCGTGCCGACGCCGCGTGGGGCGATCACCAGCCCGGTCGTGACCACCGGATAATTCATCAGATCCTGCAGCATCGTAGGCAGCAGCGTCATGGTTCCGTACAGCGGGATGCCAACGAGAAACATCATCAGGGTGCCGACCATGCAATTGGCGTCTTTCAGCAGGTCGCGGTTCAAAAACGAACGGTCCGCCGTCGCGGTGTGGACGACAAACAAATAGAACGCGAGCCCGCCGATCGCCGCCTCGATCCAGATCTCGGTCGAGCCGAACCAGTCCTTGAGCTGACCGCGATCGAGCAGCATTTGCAGCGCGCCGATCGCCAGGCTCAACGTGGCAAAGCCGAACCAGTCGAACGCCTCGCGGCGGCCATGCCTGGTATCGCGGATGAAGATCAGGATCCCGAGCGCGGACAAAACGCCGAACGGAACATTGATGTAGAAGACCGAGCGCCAGCTGTAATTGTCGGTCAGCCAGCCGCCCAGCGTCGGGCCGATGATCGGGCCGATAATAACGCCCATCCCCCACACCGCCATCGCCCGCGCGTGCCGATCCGGCGGATTGATCTGCAGCAATACCGCTTGCGACAGCGGCACCAGGGCGGCGCCGCATATGCCTTGCAGCAGGCGGTAAATGACAATCTGCGTCAGACTGGCGGCGGCGCCGCACAGCGCCGATGCCAGGGTAAATCCGACGACCGAAATCAGGAATACGTATTTGACGCCGAACCGGTTGGCGAGCCAGCCGGTCAATGGCGTCATGATCGCCGCGGCGACGATATAGGAGGTAACGACCCACGCGATTTGATCTTGCGAGGCCGACATGCTGCCCTGCATGTGGGGCAGCGCGACATTGGCGATCGTCGTGTCGACCCCCTGCATGAAGGTCGCCAGCATGATCGACGCCGTGATCCAGCCCCGGTTCGCCACCGGGGCGAGGGTCTCGGACCTCACCGTTCGGCTGCTCGACTCGTTCCTGTGCCGGCGAGCCATGCCAGCATGCCGGTAACCCGATCGAGCAATGGGCGGCGATATCCGGTGTCGACCTCGACAGTGACGCTGAGGCCGGCAGCGAGCGGATGATTCGCGTCGCGCGTATCAAGGCTGAGCCGCACCGGCAGACGCTGGACCACCTTGACCCAATTGCCGGTCGCGTTTTCGGCGGGCAGCAACGAGAAGGTCAGACCCGTGCCCGGGCTCAAACTCTCAACCTTGGCCGGGAAGACGACATCGGGATAGGTGTCGATCTCGACCGACGCGGTTTGCCCGGGCCGCATATGGGTGAGCTCGGTCTCCTTGAAGTTGGCGGTCACCCACAGGCGCTTGGTCGACACCAGCGAAAAGAGCGCGGTCGGAGCCGCACCGGTGTCCACCCCCTGCACCCAGTCGCCGGCCTGGAGCTGATCCACTTTGGTGACGATGCCGGATTCGGGCGCGCGCACCACGGTGTAGGAAAGGTTCAGCTCGGCGCGATCCAACGCCGCCTGGGCATGCTGCACCATTGGATGCTCGGAGACCGGAATATCAGAGGCGCCGCCGAGGCTGGCGAGGGTGCTGGCGACGTCCTGCTCTTTCGAGGCCAGTTGTTCGCGGGCGATTTTATAAGAGTGGTTCGACTGATCGTACTGTGACTGTGAGGCCGTCCCTGACGCCAGCAGGTGCTGCTGCCGCTCCAGCTCGCGCTGCTGATAGACGAGCGTGGCCTCGGTCGCAGCGGCGTCGGCCTTCTTTTGCTCGTAAGTTGCCTTCATGGCCTCGATCTGGAGCCTGATCGAGGCAAGCTGCGCCTTGGCCTCCTCGACCGCGATGCGGAACGGCCGCTGATCGAGGGTGAACAGCACTTGCCCGGCCGTCACCCGCTGATTGTCGTGAACATCGATTTCGGCGACGCGGCCGGAGACCTCGTTGCTGATCGCGACCCGCGCCGCGTCGACATAAGCGTCGTCGGTCGAGATGTAACGCCCGGTTGTCAAATACCAATAGGCGCCGCCGAGCAGCACGACGAGCGGGCCGAGCAGCATCAGCGGCAGGCGCAGTCGCTGGCGCCATGAGCGCCTCCTGGCGATCACCGGCCGGCTGTCGAGGCCGGCCCGCAGGGCGCCGAGAGCCGGCGCCTCGTCTTCGGCCGAGGTCGTCACCGGTGATCCCCCAACGCGGGCCAGCGCGGGTGAACCCGCGGCTCGTGCCCGATGCGGCGCCGGCCAGCCGGCGCGCGGGCCTTCGGCAAGTTCGCGACCGAAGATAATGGGCCGCTCTCGGCGAGATTGCCGTGAACCCGGCGCAGCAGGTCGACCAGCCGCCGGCCGTCCTCCTCGGAAAGATCGGCGAAGGCCTCGCGCCGAATCTCGGACGACAGGTCGAGGACGCGGGTGAGAAGCGGGCGCGCCTTTTCGGTCAACACCAGCCGGCGCGCGCGACGGTCGGCCGGGTCGGCGCGCCGCTCGATCCAACCATCCTCTTCCATCCGGTCGATTTGCCGGACCAGGGTCATCGGCTTGATCTCGAGCAAATCCGCAAGTCCCGCCTGATTGATGCCCTCATGACGGGCGAGGTAGCCCAGAATCCGGCATTGCGACCGGGTGAGGCCGAGAAACAACAGTGCCCGCTGATTAAAGCGCCGCGCGAAGAGCCGCGCGACGTCGTGGACGAGATAGCCGAAGCTGCGGTCGATGTGCATCGATGGGGCCAGAAGAAATATCCCTACGTGATAATAAGCTATGATACCAAAATTTGGGAAGCCGCCATTGTTTTGATCGCGAGGCTGGTAGGCGCGAATTCGATAGCTCGGCCAAGCCCGCAGATCACGCGGCAGATCAGCCGACTTGGCGGGCTGGTAAATTGCCGGGTGCCAGAGCGATCGGCGCGGCCCGCTTGCGAGGCGGCGGGCGCACCAGCAGAAGCAATGGGATCGTGACCACGACGATGATCATCATAAAGGTGTAAACGTCGATGTAAGCGACCATCGCCGCCTGCCGGGTGACCTCGGCATTGAGCGCGGCGATGCCGGAAGGGGTGGTCAGGCTGAACGGGGGGGTCAGAAAGGGCGAGTGAGCCAGCGGATTATCGGGTCGTAGATGCTCGACCAGTCGGGAATGCACGATTTGCGTGTTCTGGGTCAAGAGCGCCTCGAATACCGAAATCCCGATGCTGCCGCCGAGGTTGCGCATCAGACTGCGCAGCGCGGTTCCCTGGGTCAGGATGTGCCGGGGCAGGTTGGACAGCGCGAGCGTATTGAGCGGGACAAAGGTGCAACCCAATCCAAAACCTTGCAGCAGCCCCGACGTGATCACCGGCGCCATTCCCATCTGCAGCGAAAAGCCGGTCATCTGCCACAGCGAGACAATGGTCATCAGCAGCCCCGACAGGATGATCAGCCGATTGTCGATGCGGTTGACCAGACGCCCGACGAGAAACATCGCGGCCATCGTGCCGACCCCGCGGGGAGAGGTCACGAGCCCGGTCGTGAACACCGGGTAATCCATCAGAGATTGCAGCATCGTCGGCACCAGCGCCAGGGTGCCGCTCAAGATGCCGCCGACAAGAAACATCAGGACTGTCCCGACCGCGAAGTTCGGATTTTTCAGCAAATCCCGGTTGAGGAAAGACCGTTCGCCGGCGGTGGCGGTATGGACGATGAACAAATAGCCGCAGAGCGCGGCGATCGCCCCCTCGAACCAGATCTCGGTCGAGCCGAACCAATCCTTCAATTCGCCGCGATCGAGCATCATCTGCAACGCGCCGATGGCGATGCTGAGCGTCGTGAAGCCGAAAAAATCGAACGCCTCGCGATGCGGGTGACGCACTTCGCGGATGAAGATCAGGATCCCCAGGAAGGCGACCACCCCGACCGGCAGGTTGATGTAAAAAATCCACCGCCAGCTGTAGTTTTCGGTCAGCCAGCCGCCGAGCATCGGGCCGAAGATCGGGCCGAGCATGACGCCGATCCCCCACACGGCGATCGCCTGTCCGTGGCGCTCGGGCGGGTTGATCTGCATCAGGACCGATTGCGACAATGGCACCAGGCCCGCACCGCAGATGCCTTGCAGCAGCCGGAAGAAGACCAGCTCGCTCAGGCTGGTGGCGCTGCCGCACAAGGCGGAGGCGAAAGTGAAGCCTCCGACCGAAATCAGAAACACGTATTTGATGCCGAAACGGCCGGCGAGCCAGCCGGTCAGCGGCATCGTGATCGCGGCGGCGACAATGTACGAGGTCAGAACCCAGGCGATCTGGTCCTGCGCCGCCGACAGGCTCCCCTGGATATGAGGGAGGGCGACATTGGCGATCGTGTTGTCGACGCCCTGCATGATCGTCGCCAGCATGATCGACACGGTGATCGCCGTGCGGTTGCCGAGCGGGCCGCGCCCCTCGCTCCTCACCGCGACGCTCCTGGCCGCGGGCGCCGGCGGCTTGGGGATTTGAACGAGCGAGCGGCGCGCGACGGCACGGTCAATGCTGCGTTCTCTCCGAAGCGATTCGGAACCTTTCGGCCCTGTCGCAGAATTGTCACGCAACCATATGCAAAGCTTATCAAGGCACAAAGCGCCGATATTGCGCGAGCCCGCGCGGCTGCCAGTCGCAAATTCGATGGCTCGAACGCCGAAGCTTGCCGGTCGCATTCCGGAGTCTCAAAATCTAATCGGCCAGCTTGGCCGCGCGCTCCGCGCGAATTCGTCGGGGAACGGCATCGGCGGAAAGGTAGCCATTGCCCAAGCTCGTTTTAGGCCCGGTCGCGACGTTGGCCGACGCACTGATTGCAATTTCCGACCGGGAGCTGTGGGAACGGTATTGCCGGCTCGCGGTTGAGTGGGAAAGCGGCGGACCGCGCCCGGCGCCGGTTTATGCGTTGGGATCGGTCGAATGGCAGCGGCAGCAAGATGAGCCGCTCGCTCAAACGCAGCAGCCGTTCACCGCCGCGATGGAGGCGGCCGGACGGCGGCGTCTTATGCAGCGCGGCGCGCCCCTTGCGTTTTCCGGTGCGCCATCGCCGCTTGGTGCGGCGGGAGGCGCGGCGTTTGACGAGTTTATCGCCCGGCGCCGCGGGCCCTCGGCGTTGCTCGCCGAGATCGAGATGGTCGAACAGCAGCTGGTCGAAGCCTTTGAGGTCGCCGGCGGCTCTAGCCGATACCAGGCGAGCGGGTTTCGCGACGGCGCCCGAAAGCCGATCGAACCGGATTGGTTCGGCCGGGTGCGGCTCGGTTTTGCGCGAAACTCGGTGGCGCTGGCCGACGGGTCCGAAATCGCCGGGATCGAGGTAACGATCGCGGCGGCGCTTCCGCGCGGCGGTCGGGGGCGCGAGCGTCCGGCGCAGGCAATGCTGCGCGAGGCGCTGGTCGCGCTGTGGCAGCGCGGCGCGTTCACCGCCGGAACCGGCAATGAACGGGTGCTGGCGCTGGCGCTGCGCGAACTCGGCCTATCCCCATCGGACCCGCCATACGGCTTCAAAAGCGCCGAAACCGTGCGCAAGCTTCGCAAAGCGCTGAAGATGTCGCTTTAGCCGCGGTCCGGCGGCCCTTCCTGCAAACTTTCAAGCTGGAGACTTCGGAGGTGTTGGCACCCGCGCCGGTGCCTATGCTTGCCCGGTCGAATTCGCCCGTTCAGCACCTCAGTGGAAGGCGCCTATGGATCGCCCGATTGATACTGCTTGTCAGCCCTCCCCTATCCCGGAGGATGACGCGGCGGCCTCGCGCTCGCCGGAATGCGCGCGGCTGGCGGCGGCGATCGAAGAGCTCGCCGCCGCCGCGACCGAACTCGCCGCGGCACAGGAACCAGCGACCCGGCTCGCCGCAGTGATCGCCGAAGCCTCAGGCCTCGAGGCCGAGCTTGCCGGGTTGCGAGCGACCGATGAACAGCGGCTTGCCGCGTGGCTCGCCGCCGCCGGTCAGGATCCCCGCCCTGGGCCGAGCCCGGCAACGATTTCGGCCGAGACGCGGTTTGCGACACTGGCCCGCGATGCCGCGGCGGCGCGCGTGGCGCTGCCGGCGGCCGAACAAGGATTTCAGCGCTGCGCCGCGAGGGTCCGGGAGCTCCAGCGCCGACGGGACGAAGCCGTCAGCGCCGTAGCGATCGGCGCGGCTCGCGGCTTTGCCGAGGGGTACAGCGCGGCGCTGACCGCGGCGCTCGAGCAGGAGGCCGTGCTCCACGGCTTGCGCAACGAACTGTTGTTGCGCGGCAACCGGGCCGATGCCGCGCCCGGGGCGCTAGATGCCGCCGCGCGGATCGGCCAGCTGATCGCCGAAACAAAGCGGGCGGCGGTTCGCCACAATCCGCACCCCGCCCGACGGCTGCTTGCGGCGCTCGTCGCCGACCCCGACGCCAGGCTGTAAAGGAGACCTGCCGGATGATTTACCATCGGCTGATCGCCCCGGCAGGGCTGGCCCCGACCACGATCGCGCTTTACGGCGGCACTCAGCTGCGGGTGCCGCCCGATGGGATCGTCGAGATCCCGCATGCGCTGGAGATGCCCGGCGACACCGGCGTTTTCGAGCCGGTCGGCCGCACGGTCGAGACCGGCTGGCTGCGCCAACTGCTCGATCTCGGCTTTCGCCAATTGCCGCGGACCGGCACGGCAGCGCAGCGGCCGCCGGCGGGCCGGTATCCGGGCGAGATGTTCTTCGACGAAACCCTCGGCCGCCCGCTGTGGTGGTCCGCCGGGGCCTGGCGGGGCGCGGACGGCGACACGGTCTGAAGTCTAAGCAAGCTGGCGCAGCCGAGCCGACGATATCCCTCTCCGCCCCTTGGGGCGGAGAGGGAGTGCGCTTTCGGCAGTCCGCGCACGTGGGTTCCGATCAACGGACCTCCGCTTAGGGCGGCTCCACCGTTGCCAGCGCCCGCCCGATAACTTCCTCCGGCCGCAGCCCCGCCGCGCGCATTGCGCGGATCGTCAATGCGTGGTCGCGTTTGGCGAGGCGCCGGCCGCTCGGGTCTCTGAGCAGCGGGTGGTGGCGGTAGCGCGGCGCCGGCAGCCCGAGCAATCCCTGCAGCACGCGGTGAATATGCGTCGCCGGGAGGAGATCCTGGCCGCGGGTGACCAGGGTTACGCCCTGGAGCGCGTCATCGACCGTTACCGCGAGGTGGTAGCTGCCCGGCGTGTCTTTACGGGCCAACACGACATCGCCGAGCGGCCCCGGGTCGGCGCGAAAGCGGTGCGGTTCACGGCCGCCTTCCTCGATCCAATCAAGCGGTCCGGTCAGCGCCAGCGCGCGGGTAAGATCGAGCCGCAGGGCGTAATCTTGCCCGCGGCGCTGTTTTGCCCCGCGTTCCTCCGGGCCGAGCAGCCGGCAGGTGCCGGGGTAGGCCGGCCCCGCCTCGCCCTGCGGTGCGCCGCCGGCCCGCGCGATCTCCGCCTGGATCTCGCGCCGGGTGCAAAAGCAGGGATAAAGCACTCCCAACGCGTCGAGCCGGTCGAGTGCCGCACGGTAATCGTCGAAATGCTCCGACTGGCGCCGCACCGTTCCGTCCCAGTCGAGCCCGAGCCAGGCCAGATCCTCGATGATCGTCGCGGTGTATTCCTCGCGGCAGCGCCCGCGGTCGATGTCCTCGATGCGCAAGAGAAATCGCCCAGCCGCGTCGCGTGCCGCTTGCCAGCCTTCGAGCGCCGAACGGACATGGCCGAGATGCAGATAACCGGTCGGACTCGGCGCAAAACGGGTGACGATCTCGCCCGCACTCATCGCTCAATTCACCGGCGATGACAACCTGGGCGGCTTTCGGCTATGCCTGTGGGCTGGCACCGGCTTTCTGCGAGACACCGCCAATGTTGCCCAAACTGTCCGGACCGTCGCGCCCACCCGCCTCGGGCGGCCAGCCGAAACAGCTCGTTATCCTGCTGCATGGCCTCGGCGCCGACGGCAACGACTTGATCGGGCTTGCCCCTTATTGGGCGCCGTTGCTGCCCGAAGCCGAATTCCTGTCGCCAAACGCGCCGTCTCCATGCGACATGGCGCCCTATGGCTACCAATGGTACAGCGCACAGGACCGCAGCCCGGGCGCCCAGCTGGCCGGGGTCCGCGCGGCAGCGCCCATTCTCGACGCCTTTATCGACGAGGCGCTCGCCGAGCGCGGGCTCGATGACGGTTCGCTGGCACTCGTCGGCTTCTCCCAGGGCTCGGTCATGTCGCTGTTTGTCGGGCCGCGGCGGGCGCAACCGATGGCCGGCATCGTCGGCTATTCCGGGCGGCTCGTCGCCCCCGAATTGCTCCCCGAGGAATTGCGTTCGCGGCCGCCCATCCTGATCGCGCACGGCACCGAGGACCCGCTCGTCCCCTATGCCGCGCTCGCCGAGGCCGAGGGCGGTCTCAACGCCGCCGGCATCACGGTCGAAAGCCTGACCTGTCCCGGCGTCGGACATTCGATCAGCGAGGAAGGCCTGCGCCGCGGCGGCCAATTCCTCAGGGATGCGCTTGCGGAAACGATGTCTTGACGATGTCGTCCTGGGTCAACAGCGGTTCGATGACCGCGAGCATTTTTGGCGAATCCCACTCCGCCTCGCCTTCGACATGGCCGAGCACCCGACCCTGCCGATCGATCAGAAAGCTCGTCGGCAGGCCGTCGACCCCAAAAGCCCGACCAACGGCATTTTTGGGATCGAGATAGGTCTTGACCGCGTTGAGCCCGAGTTTTGCGATGAACGGTTCGACCGCCTTGTTGCCCTCCATGTCCTCCGATATCGCGAGGATTGCGATCTTGTCGCCGAGCCGGGTTTGCAGCCGTTGCAAGGACGGCATCTCGTGGCGGCACGGCGCGCACCAGGTCGCCCACAGGTTGACGAGAACGAGCTCGCCCGCGAAATCGGAAAGGTCGAGCGTTTTGCCGTCGATGTCGGCGAAGCTCACCCGCGGCGCCGGATGCGGCGGCGACGCTGGGATGAACTCGCCGAGCGGGGCTTGGTCGCCGGCGGCTGGCTCGGCCCTCGCCATCGAAAGGGCGCCGGGCAAAACCAGTAGCAGGGCGAACAGGGCCGCGGAGCCCAATTTCATTTCTCAGTCCTCTCGCGATGATATGGGCGCCTTTTGCGATACGGGCGGCGGCACATGACCGGCGCAAAACGGCCGGTGGCCGCGGCGAATGCCCAATGGGGCGGGCGGTTCTCAGCCGGCCCGGCCGAGACCATGCGCCGCATCAACGCGTCGATCGATTTCGACAAGCGCCTGTGGGCCGAAGACATCGCCGGCTCGAAGGCGCATTGCGCGATGCTGGTGGCGCAGGACATCCTCTCCGCCGAAGATGGGGCGGCGATCGCCGCCGGTCTAGACCAAATCCGGGCGGAAATCGAAGCCGGCGATTTTGTCTTCAGCGAGGCGCTCGAAGACATCCACATGAATGTCGAAGCGCGGCTTGCCGAGCTGATCGGGCCGGTCGCCGGGCGCCTGCACACCGCGCGCTCGCGCAACGACCAGGTTGCGACCGACCTGCGGCTGTGGCTGCGCGCGGCAATCGATCGCATCGACTGGGCGATGCGCGACCTGCAGCAGGCGCTGATCGACCGCGCCGAGGATGAAGCCGAGACGGTGATGCCGGGCTTCACCCATCTGCAGATCGCCCAGCCGGTGACCTTGGGCCACCATCTCTTGGCGTATGTCGAGATGATCGGGCGCGATCGAGGGCGCCTGGCCGATTGCCGGCGGCGGTTGAACGAGTCGCCGCTGGGGGCAGCCGCACTCGCCGGCACCTCGTTCCCGATCGACCGCGAGGCCACCGCCGCGGCACTCGGCTTTGACCGCCCGGCGGCGAACTCGCTCGACGCCGTCTCGGATCGCGATTTCGCGATCGAATTTCTGGCGGCGGCGGCATTGACCGGAACGCACCTGTCGCGCTTTGCCGAGGAGATCGTGCTGTGGAGCAGCGACGGGTTCGGGTTTGTCGCTCTGAGCGATGCGTACACGACAGGCAGCTCGATCATGCCGCAAAAGCGCAATCCGGACGCCGCCGAGCTTGTTCGCGCCAAGACCGGGCGATTTAATGGCGCGCTGGTGGCGCTGCTGACGGTCATGAAGGGGTTGCCGCTCGCCTATGGCAAGGACATGCAGGAGGACAAGATCCCTTTGTTCGAGGCGGCCGACGCGCTCGAACTCTGCCTTGCCGCGACGAGCGGCATGGTGCGCGATATATGCCCGGATCGCGAGCGCCTGCGCGCGGCCGCCGGCCGCGGCTATGCCACCGCGACCGATTTGGCGGACTGGCTCGTGCGGGTGGCGGACCTGCCGTTCCGCCGCGCCCATCACGCGACTGGGCAAATCGTCAAGCGCGCCGAGGCGCTGGGCCTCTCCCTCGCCGAGTTGCCGATCGCCGAATTGCAGGGGATCGAGCCGTCAATCACCGCCGACGTCTACAATGTGCTCGACCCCCGGCGTTCGGTCGAGAGCAGAACGAGCTATGGCGGCACCGCGCCTGATCGGGTCCGTGCCGCCATCAGCGCCGCAAAACAACGATTTTTGCGATGAGGTGCTACGCATCGCAATCGCGGCCTCAGGGACCTTATCGGGGTCGCGGCCCGACTACCGGCGCGCGGCGAGCCTGCGGCGCCGTCTTGCTGCTGATCGTCGCGCTGGGGCTGGCGGGTTGCGGGAAACAAGGTCCGCCGCAACCGCCGCCGGGCGTGCCCTACGTTTATCCGCGGCCTTATCCACGTGAGTGAGTTCTTCCGCCATCGCGGCGGCGAGCTGCACGCGGAAAATATCCCGATCCGCCAGATCGCCGAGGCGGTGAAGACGCCGTTCTACCTGTATTCGACGGCTGCCCTGATTGCCCAGTACCGGCGCTTTGCCGCGGCATTCGCCGCCGAGCAACCGCTGATTTGCTACGCCGTCAAAGCAAATTCGAACCTCGCCGTATTGCGGCTGTTCGCGAAACTCGGCGCCGGCGCCGATGTCGTCTCCGAGGGTGAGCTGCGGCGCGCGCTCGCCGCCGGCATTGCGCCCGATCGCGTGATCTTTTCCGGCGTGGGCAAGACCCGCGCCGAACTTGACGCGGCGCTCGCCGCCGGCATCCGCCAGATCAACGTCGAGTCGGTCAGCGAATTGCACCGGCTCAGCGAGGCCGCGCGCGCTGTGGGGAAGACCGCTGTCGTCGCGATCCGCGTCAACCCCGATGTCGACGCCCGCACCCACACCAAGATTTCGACCGGGCGTAAGGAAGACAAGTTCGGGATCCCCTATGGTGAGGCGGTGGCCGCCTATCACCTCGCCGGCCAATTGCCGGGGATCGAGCCGGTCGGATTGGCCGTACATATCGGCTCGCAGATTCACGACCTTCGCCCGAGCCGAGAGGCGTTTCTGCGGCTGGCCGGGCTGGTTCGCGAATTGCGCGGCGCCGGGCTGGCCGTGCGCAGTCTCGATCTCGGCGGCGGATTGACGGTGCAGTACCACGACGAGGCGGTCGAAAGCCCGACCGCCTATGCCGGACTTGTGCGCGACATCTTCGCCTCGTTCAATGTCGCCCTAGCCTTCGAGCCCGGCCGCTATCTGGTCGCCTCGGCCGGGCTGCTCGTCTGCAGCGTCGTCTACATCAAGGAGGGGGCGAGCCGCATCGTCGTCGTCGACGCCGCGATGAACGATCTGATCCGCCCGGCGCTCTACGAAGCCTGGCACGACATCGTGCCGATCCGGCGCCCCGAGGCCGGGGCCGCGTCGATACCGGCCGACGTGGTCGGCCCGATCTGCGAGAGCGCCGACACCTTTGCCCGCGCGCGGGTGCTGCCGCCGCTTGCCGAGGGCGAACTCGTCGCGTTCGCGAATGCCGGCGCCTACGGCGCCGTCATGAGCTCAACCTACAACAGCCGCTTGCTCGTGCCGGAAGTGCTGGTGGCCGGGGATCGCCGTGCCGTTATCCGGGCGCGGCCGAGCTATGATGCGCTGCTGTCGCTCGATACAATTCCCGACTGGCTCGACGAACCGTTGCCGGAGACGACGCGGAAAATGGGTGCCGTATGATCGACCGCTCGACCCGTCAGAGGGCGCCGTTTGCCATGCGGCTGCGGCTCGCCCGCGCGGCGTTGTTGTGGGAGCGGGTGTGGCCCGCCTGCTGGCCGGCGCTGGCGATCCTCGGCTTTTTCCTGGTCCTCGCATTGTTTGGGCTGCCGCCGATGCTGCCGGGATTCATCCACGGCGCGCTCGTGCTCGCCTTTGGCGCCGCCTTTTTGCTGGCGCTGGCAACAGCGTTCCGCGGCCTCTCGGTGCCGGGCGGCAATGCCGCACAGCGCCGCATCGAGCGCGCGAGCGGATTGCGGCATCGGCCGCTGCAGGCGCTCTCCGACCAGCCGAGCGCGCCGCTCGACCCGCTGGCGGCGGGGTTGTGGGCGGCGCACCGGGAGCGAATGACCGCGGCGGCGCGCCGATTGCGGGTTGGGCTGCCGGCCGCCAGCCTCGCTGCTCGCGATCCATGGGGCGCACGCGCGGTGCTGGCGATATTGCTGTTGCTCGCCGCGATCGACGCCGGCGGCGACTGGCGCGAGCGGTTGCTCGGCGCGGTGACCCCGAGCCTCGAAGGCGGTGTCCCGGCGAGCGCCGCCAGCCTCGACATCTGGGTCACGCCGCCGGAGTATACCGGCCTCGCGCCGCAATTCCTCAGACCAGAAAACCGCCAGACGGTGCGCATCCCGGTCGGCAGCACGCTGTTGGCGCAGGTGCATGGCGGCAACGCGGCGCCCGATCTGGCGATCGACGGCGCGGCCAGCAATTTCAACAAGATCGACAAGGAGGATTTTCGCGCCCAGGCGACGCTGAAGGCCGGCCGGCGGATCGAGGTGTCGCAGGCCGGCGCGGTGCTCGGCAGCTGGCCGATCGAGATCATCCCCGACAACCCGCCGACGGTCGCGTTTGCCAAACCGCCGACAGCGACCGTGCAGCAGGCGCTGCGCCTCGATTATCAGGCAAATGACGATTACGGGGTCGAGAGCGTCAAGGCCGTGATCCGCCGGCGAGGCGGAAAGCCCGGCGACCGGATCGAACTCGAACTGCCGCTGCCCGGGCTGCACCTCAAACAGGCTCGGACGACCAGTTATCACGATTTGACGGCGCATCCGTGGGCGGGGCTGCCGGTCGAAATCCGCCTCGTCGCCGCCGACGCGTTGGGCCAGACCGGAGAAAGCGCGCCAGTGCGGATGAACCTGCCGGAGCGGGTGTTTCGCAACCCCGTTGCTCGGGCGATCATCGACCAGCGCAAGGAGCTGGCGAAAGATCCGAATTCACGGCTCGCGGTGGCCGAGATCCTCGGCGATTTGCAATCGCGCCCGCAGCTCTACGGCAACGACACCGTGGTGTTTCTGGCGCTGCGCGTCGCGCAGCAGCGGCTGCGCCTGCACGAGGACGCGGCATCGATCGCCCAGGTCCAACAATTGCTGTGGGACACCGCGTTGCGCATCGAAGACGGCGGCGCGTCGTTGGCTGGGAACGAGCTTCGCCGGATCGAGCGCCAGCTGCAGGACGCGTTGGCCAAGAATGCTCCGGACCAGGCGATCGACCGCCTGATGAGCGAGCTGCGGCAGGCGCTCGACCGCTATCTTCAGGCGCTCGCCGAAAATATGGCGCGCAATCCCGATCAGAACCGGCAGCCGCTCGATCGCTCACAACAAACGGTCACCAGCCGCGATCTGCAACAGATGCTCGACCGGGCGCGCGAGTTGGCAAAAAACGGCGAACGCGAGCAGGCGCGCCAGTTGTTGTCCGAGCTGCAGAACATGCTCGAAAATCTGCGCATGGCGCGGCCCGGGCAAGGATCACAGCAAGGTGCCAGCCAAGCGCAGCAGATGATGCGCGATATGCGTGAACTGATGCAGCACCAGCAGCAGCTGCTCGATCGCAGCTTCCAGGCTCAGCAACAGGGCGAGCAGGGCCAAATGGGAACACCCGGCGACCAAGGGAACGCGCCGCAGCAGGGGGGCGCGCAGCAAGGAGGTGCGCGGCCGGGCGCGAACGCCGATTTGGGCGACGCGGCCGGCCGCCAAGAGGCGTTGCGTCGCTCGCTCGGCGAGATGATGCGGCGGATGGGCGACGGGCTCGGCGATATTCCCGACCCGTTGGGCCGCGCGGAGCGGGCGATGCATGATGCGGTTCAGGCATTGCGCAACAATCGTCCGAGCGACGCGATCGGCCCGCAGACCGATGCGCTCGACCAGCTGCAGCAGGCAGCGCGCGAATTTGCGCAGCAAATGCAGCAGCGGCTCGGCAACGCTATGGGCCAGGGCGGCACCGGCGACGAGCAGTCCGGCTTCGGCCAGCGCCGCGACGGAAGCGAGCGCGATCCGCTCGGCCGGCCGCTGACGAATGGCGGCGCGTTCGATCAGGGCGACGTCAAAATCCCCGACAACAACACAATGCAAAAGGCGCGCGAGATCCTCGACGAGCTGCGCCGCCGCGCCGGCGAGCGCGACCGCCCGCAGTTCGAGCGTGATTATATCGACCGGCTGCTGCAGCGGTTTTAAAAGAGGACCCTTGATCCGCCGTGGGATGCCGTCGGCAGCCCCCGGACCAGGTTCGCTTCGGCTGTCCCCTATCAACCAACTGATATGGCGGATAAACAATCGCATTCGTAGAAGATCGAGAGGCGACAGATTGCCCCAGAACGTGCAATCCGAGCGCGATCGAGCCTATAGTCCGCCGGGCATGAACAGACGTCGGCTGCTCGCGATCATCGCCGGCTGCACCGCTTGGCCGGTTGCGGCACGCGCGATGCCGCGCCCCCCGGCGTTGCGCCGGTTGAAGCTCGTCAACGCCCATACCGGCGAGACTTTTGACGGCGCCTATCGCGATGACGATGGCCCGATCAAACGGGTCGTCGAGGAGCTCTGCGTCTTTCTGCGCGACTTCCATTGCGGCGCGACGACGCAGATGGATGTCGGCGTTCTCGACTTTCTCGCCGGCGTCCTCGACGCGGTCGGCGCCGCCAAGGCGACGATCCTATCCGCCTATCGCACCCCGGAAACCAACGCGATGCTGGCCCGCACGATGTTCGGCGTGGCCGAGAACAGCCAGCATATGTACGGCCGAGCGCTCGACATCGCACTCGACTCCAAGCTGCCCGAGGCGATGGAAGCCGCACGGGCGATGCGCCGCGGCGGCGTCGGCTGGTACCCGCATTCCGACTTTATCCACATCGACACCGGGCCGGTGCGCAATTGGACGCTCGACGAAAGCGGGCTCGGCAATCTGCTGCTGTTCGACGGCGGAGGCTGGGTGCCGTTCAGTGCGGCGCACCATCCGCTGAAGGTCGCCGACCGCCTCGGGCTCGAGCGCCAACTCGCCCGCGCCGAATTCCTCGCCCGGGCCAAGCTGTTGACGCACGGCCGCTAGACGTTCCCTCAACCGGCCACGGCGACGCCGATCAGCCGCCCGACGCCAAAGGTGACGCCGGCGGCGGCAAGGCCGACCACCAGCTGGCGCGCTCCGGAGAACAGGACGCCGCGTCCGGTGAACAGCGACGTGCCGGCCCCGATCAGGAACAACGCCACCGCGCTCGCCGCCAGGCTGGCGGCGAGTGCCGCCAGCCCTACCAGCCCGAAATAGGGTGCCACCGGAAAAATTGCCCCGATCGCGAACAGCATGAAAGACGTGCTCGCCGCGGTCCAAGCCGAGCCGCCGAGTTCGTTGGGGTCGATCCCCAATTCCTCGCGCACCAGGGTGTCGAGTGCGATCTTTTTATTGGCGATCAGCCGCTCGGCCAGGGTTTTCGCCAGATCCTCGGGCAGGCCCTTGGCCTGGTAGATCAACGCCAGCTCTTCCTGCTCTTCCTCAGGGACCTGCTCCAACTCGCTTGCCTCGGTGTCGATCTGGCGCTGTGCCGACTCGCGCGCGGTGTTGACCGACAACCACTCGCCGAGCGCCATCGAGCAAGCTCCGGCCAACAGCCCGGCGAGCCCGGTGACGAGGATCGCGCGCGGCGCCATGTCGGCGCCGGCGACCCCCGTAACAAGACTGAGATTGGAGACGAGCCCGTCATTGGCGCCGAGCACGGCCGCGCGCAGCGCGTTGCCGCCCAAGCCGTGGTGGCGGCCTTCCAGCCGCGCGAGAGTGGCGCCGCTGAACGCGGTCGGCGAGGGTGCGGCCAGCGCCTCGATAATCCGCGCATGCGAGCGCTCCGCGGCGGGCAAACCACCGGCGACGGCCTCGGGCTGCGCCGAATAGGCGCCGCTGTCCATCTGCTCGAGGGTGTTGACCGTCGGCAAGACAAAGGCGGGGCCAAACCGGCGCGCCAACCATGCCAGCGCCCGCGTGCGAAACCCCGGGCGCAATTGCGGCACGCGCTTGCCGAGACTCTCGATCTGGCGCTTCCAGAATTCGGCGTGGGCCGACTCGACCGCCGCTAGACGCGCGTAAACCTGCGCCAATTGCGGGTTTTTTTCGGTCTGCGACAAGGTTTTATACAGCGAGGCGCTGTCGAGCTCACCTTGCAGGTTGGCGGCATAGCGCTGCTGGGGATTCGCCTCGGCCATCGGCCCTTCTCCGCGATCAGGGGTCACGGCGAGGCAAACGTCACCACGACCCCGGCCGCTGCATCGGGCGGGTGGGCGAACGGGGTTTCGAAGTGTGCTACTTCGCCCGGTTGCAACCGAGGCTTGGGCGGATCGACGGTCTCGAATTGGACCTCCTTACCCGCCGCATCCTGAAGCGCCACCCGCAGACGCGGAACATCGCGCGCCGCACTACCGAGATTGGCGATCTCACCGTTGATCATCAGCCCGTCAACGGTGCGCGACGGAGCGATCTTGCTGATGCTCAACCCGGTTCCGGACGGTGTCGGCGACTGACCGGTCGAGGCGTAGAGGCGAGCCGCCGACGGCCACCCCGCCGCGATGTGGCGACGGATGAACACGCCGGCGGCGGCTAGCGCCATCAGCACCACGACAATCGCGATGACCCGCGATGCCGCAGCCCAACCGCGGCTGGCTTTGGGCGGCGGGGCCGGCTGCAGCCGGGGCGGGGCGGCGAGCCGCTCGACCGGCTGGGGCGCCGCCGCGAATACCGGCTCCTCGCCCACGGAACCGTGGCGGGTAACCGGTTCGCCGGACGGGCTCGGATCGGTCGGTTCGGGCTGCGCGGGCCGCGCCTCGTACCAACTGTGGCCGCAATTGGCGCAGCGAACGGTACGCCCGGGCGTGTCGGTGAATTCCTGCTCGGCGACGCGATAGCGCATGGCGCAGGCGGGGCAGGTCAGAATCATCGGGGACGCGCGCCCCAGACGCTCAGCGGCGATGGCGGCGGGCGCCGATCATATCGCGGCCGTCGACCCGCCGCGACGGGCCAGTTCGCGCAAATGATGATCGGCGTCGCCAAACATCGTGTCGATCATCGTCACGCGCTTGAAGAAATGGCCGACCTTGTACTCCATCGTCATGCCGATGCCGCCATGCAGCTGGATCGCCTGCTGCCCGACGAATTTGCCCGAGCGCCCGATCTGGACCTTTGCCGCCGACAACGCGTTGCGCCGCTCGGCGGCGTTCTCCTCGGCCGCCATCATCGTCGCGAACATCACCATGCTGCGCGCCTGCTCGAGCGCCACCAGCATGTCGACGGCGCGGTGCTGCAGCACCTGAAAGCTGCCGATCTCGCGGCCGAATTGGCGGCGGGTCTTCAGATACTCGACGGTCAGCTCGTGCATGACCGTCATCGCGCCCACCGCCTCGGCGCACAACGCCGCGATCCCCTCGTCGACGACGCGCTCGATAAGCGACAGCCCAGCCTCCGGCTCGCCGAGCACGGCCTCGGGTCCGACCTTGACGCCGGCGAGCGTTACCTCGGCCGCGCGCAGGCCGTCCTGGGTCGGGTAGCCGCGTCGCGACACGCCTGCCGCCGCGGCATCGACGAGGAAGACGCCGATGCCGTCGCGGTCGCGCTGGCCGCCCGAGACCCGTGCCGTCACGATCAGCTTGTCGGCGCTGTCGCCGTGCAAAACCACGCCCTTTTCGCCATCGAGCACCCAGCCGGCGCCGTCGCGCGCCGCCCTGGTCGAAACGTCGGCGAGGTTCCAGCGCGAATGCCGCTCGGTCTGGGCAAAGCCGAGAGTCAGGCCGCCGTCGGCGATCTTCGGAACAAGGTCCGTGCACAGCGCGTCATTGCCGCCGTGGCGCAGAAAGCCGCCGCCCAGCACGACGGTCGTGAAATACGGTTCGAGCACCAGCGCGCGACCGAACGCCTCCATCACCAGCATGGTTTCGACCGGACCGCCGCCCGAGCCGCCATAGCGCTCGGCAAAGGGCAGGCCGAGCAGGCCGAGATCGGCATATTGCGCCCACAGATCGCGGCTCCAGCCCTCGGCGCCCTGGCCATAACCCTTGCGCTGCTCAAAGGCGTAGCGACCCCCGACCAACCGGTCGAGGCTTTCTTTCAGCAGCCGCTGCTCTTCGCTCAGATCGAAATCCATCGTCCGTGCCCCACCTGCATTGCCGCTCGCCGCCCCTCACCCCACCCCTCTGCCCGCCGGCGGGCAGAGGGGTGGACCCGCGCCAGCGGGAGGGCGAGGGCATTCCACCCGAGCGGTGATCACAATCCCAAAATCGCCTTGGCGACGATGTTCTTTTGGATTTCGTTGGTCCCGCCGTAGATCGAGGTCTTGCGCCAATTGAAGTAAGTCGGTGCTACCGGGCCGGCCCATTCGGGGCCGATCGGCGGCTCGTTCCAGCGCTCGTCGTCCTCGCGCTCGGGCTGGTAGGGCAGCGCATAGGGTCCGACGACTTCGAGCAGCAATTCGGTCGTCGCCTGCTGAATCTCGGAGCCCTTGATCTTCAGGATCGACGAGGCCGGGTCGGGCTTGTTGTCGGTGCGGCGGCGTTCGGCGGCGACGACACGCAATTGCGTAATTTCGAGCGCCTTTAGTTCGACCTCGACCGCCGCGAGCTTTTCACGAAAGCGCTCGTCCTCGATCAGCGGTTTATCGCCGTCGCGTTCGAGCGCGGCCAATTCCTTGATCCGGCGGATGCGCTCCTTCGACAGGCCGACGCGGGCGATCCCGGTGCGCTCGCGACCGAGCAGGTATTTGGCGTAATCCCAGCCCTTGTTTTCCTCGCCGACCAGGTTTTCGGCCGGGACCTCGACGTCGTCGAAAAACACCTCGTTGACCTCGTGGCCGCCCTCGATCGTGATGATCGGGCGCACCGTAATCCCCGGTGCCTTCATGTCGATCAAGAGGAACGAGATCCCCTCCTGCTTCTTGGCCTGCGGGTCGGTGCGCACCAGACAGAAGATCCAGTCGGCATGCTGCGCCAGGGTCGTCCAGGTCTTTTGCCCGTTGACGATGTAATGGTCGCCGTCGTGCTTGGCGGCGGTCCTGAGCGAGGCGAGATCGGAGCCCGAACCTGGCTCGGAAAATCCCTGGCACCACCAATCATCGAGATTGGCGATGCGCGGTAGAAAGCGATTTTTCTGTTCCTCGGAGCCGAACGCGATCATCACCGGCCCCACCATGGTCACGCCAAAACCCAAGGGCTGTGGCGCCGGGGTCAGCTGTAGCTCTTCCTGGAAGATGTATTGCTGGACCGGCGTCCAGCCGGTGCCGCCCCACTGGGCCGGCCAGTTGGCGACCGCCCAGCCCTTTTTGTTGAGGATGCGCTGCCAAGTGATGATGTCGTCCTTGGCGAGATGTTTGCCCTCGACCAGCTTGCCGCGGATCGAGCCCGGCAGGTTCTCGTGAAAAAAGGTCCGCACCTCGTCGCGGAAAGCCAGCTCCTCCGGCGTAAAACGCAGATCCATCAGATGAACTCCCTCTGGCCCTGTCTCACTCTTCATCCAGCCGCGTTTTCCAATAGCCGGGACGCCGGCGGAGATGCATCAACGCGATTACCGACAGGCGTTCACTTCCGCCTTGGCACAAAATTGCAAATGGGAACCGTCGCACCAGCCGTCGTCGAATCGCTCCGGTAAAGAAGCTTCAGGCTGCAGGATTGGCGACGATTTGCACCAGCGTCCGCTCCACCTCGCGCACGAAATCGGCGGCGAGGCCAGCGGCGCGTCTCTCATAAAAATGGGCCGCCTCTATCAACTCTTGTTCAGCTAACGGGTGAAAGACAACATCGGTCACCTCAGCGCCGTACGCGCCTTCGCGAGAACTTCCTCCGCGGGAATGCCTTCGACCTTGCCCTGCGTCAGCTCCTCCGCTCGTCGCTGAGCCTCGGCGGTCCAGGACGCCTCGGGATCTGCGTCCGCGGGCCCTTGATCCAGACTCGCGATCAGCTGTTCGGCAAGGCGCGCACGTAGGCGGATCGGGAGGCTCATCACCTCATCTTCAAGCGCTTTACGTACATCCGGCATGGTTTTGTGTCCTGCAAATTCTGGGTCGCCGTCGGCTCGATCAAATGGCCGGCCGCGTTGTTCACCGGCGACACTTTTAGGGCGAGGCGAACCCGCGGCCTTCAGCCGCCAGCCGCTGAAGCAATGGCGCGGGCCGTAGGGTCTCGTCGCCCGACCGCTCGACGTAATATGCCAGCCGGTCGCGGACATGCGCGAGCCCGAGCCGGTCGGCATAATACATCGGGCCGCCACGCCAAACCGGCCACCCATAGCCGTACACCCAGATCACGTCGATGTCGCCGGGTCGCGCGGCGATGCCCTCTTCGAGGATGCGCGCGCCTTCGTTGATCATCGGAAAGACGGTGCGCTCGACGATCTCCTCCGGCTCGATCTTTCTGCGGGCGATACCGAGCCGGGACGAGGCGTCGCAAATGATCCGCTCGACCTCGGGATCGGGGATCGGCGCGCGCGAGCCCGGCTCGTAGCGGAAATAGCCCTTGCCGGTCTTCTGCCCGAAATGCCCGCCCTCGCACAGCCCGTCCTCGATCGCCGCATGCTCGCCGCGCGATTTGCGGATCAGCCAGCCGACGTCGAGCCCAGCCAAATCCATCATCGCGAACGGCCCCATCGGCAACCCAAACTCGACGAGCGCCGCCTCGACCTCTTGCGGCAACGCCCCCTCGAGCAACAATCTTTCGGCCTCGGCCGAGCGTCGGGCCAGCATCCGGTTGCCGACAAAACCATAGCACACCCCGACCACCGCCGGCACCTTGCCGAGGCGGCGGGCGAGCGCCAGCGCGGTGACGACCGCGTCTGGGGCGCTGGCCGCACCGCGGACGATCTCCAGCAGCCGCATGATATTGGCCGGGCTGAAAAAGTGCGTGCCGACGACGTCTTGCGGCCGGGTCGTGGCGCGGGCGATCTCGTCGACGTCGAGGGTCGAGGTGTTGGTGGCGAGCAAGGCCCCCGGCTTGGCAATCCGGTCGAGATCGGCGAACACCCGCTTTTTGAGTTCCATCTCCTCGAACACGGCCTCGATCACGACATCGGCTTCTGCAGCCGCATCGATTCCGACCACGCCGCGGATCAGGCCCATTCGCCGATCCACATCCTCCGCGGAGAGCCCGCCGCGCGCCATTGTGGCCCGGTAATTGGCGGCGATGCGGTCGCGGCCTTTCTGCAGCAGGTCCTGGCCGCTCTCGATCAATGCGACAGAGATGCCGGCATTGGCGAAGCACATGGCGATGCCGCCGCCCATCGTGCCGGCGCCGACGACCGCGGCGCGGCCGATCGGGCGCGGCTCGATGCTCGCGGGCATGTTCGGCACCCTTGCCGCCTCGCGCTCGGCGAAAAATACATGGCGCTGCGCTTTCGACTGGTCGCCGGCGACAAGTTTTTGGAACAACTCGCTTTCGCGCCGCAAGCCTTCGTCGAACGGCAAGGTGAAGGCGTTGCGCACCGCTTCGACGCAAGCCGCCGGCGCCTCGCGGCCGCGGAGCCGGCGGGTCAGCGCCGTGGCGGTCTCGTCAAAGTTTTTGGGATCGGCGCGCGTTGCCGCGAGTTTGTCGTCGCGGTCGCGCGCCTTTTGCAATGGGCGTCCCTCGGAAACGACGCGGCGGGCGAAGGCGGTAGCCGCGGCCATCAAGTCACCCTCGACGATTTCATCGACGACGCCGTCAGCGGCGGCCTCGGCGGCGCCGATCGGGTCGCCGGTAACAATCATCCGCAATGCCTTTTCGGGGCCGACGAGGCGCGGCAGGCGCTGCGTGCCGCCGGCGCCGGGCAAGAGGCCGAGCTTGACCTCGGGGAGGCCGACCCGCGCCGTTGCAACGGCGACGCGGAAATGACAGGCGAGCGCCACCTCGAACCCGCCCCCGAGAGCGGTGCCGTGCAATGCCGCGACGACCGGTTTCAGCATCGTCTCGATCTGGGCGATGACCTCGCCTAGGCCGGGGGCTTGCGCCGGCTTGCCGAATTCGGTGATGTCGGCGCCGGCGAAAAAGGTGCGCCCGGCGCAGGCAATCACGACCGCCTGGACGGAAGCGTCTTCGCGCGCCTGGCGCAGGGCCTTGGCCAGCCCCGAGCGGACCTCGTGCTTTAGCGCGTTGACCGGCGGGTTGTCGACGGTGACGACCGCGACAGTGCCATCGCGGCGCAGATCGACGCTGGCGTTGATATTGCCCATGCCGGCTCCACCCTTGCCTTGGCGAAGAGATTACCCGCAACCGCGCCGCCGATGAAGGGGCGCAGTGAACCCGGCCGCTAAGCCCCGGATTTGGCCGAGAACGCACGGATCAGTTGCGCGACGGTTGCCCGGGGATCATCGGCCCGCATGACCTCGCCCATGACCGCGATCCCGCCGGCCCCGGCGGCGCGACACAGTGCTGCCTTGTCCGGGGTGACGCCACCCAAGGCCAGCACCGGCCCCGGCGCCGCCATGACCATCCGGGCCAAGCCGTCGAGACCGAGCGCCGGGCCGTAGCCGGGCTTGCTCGCGGTCGGAAAGACCGGGCTGACGGTCACATAGTCGGCCCCGGCGCGCAGTGCCGCGGCGGCGTCGCGGGCGGAGTGCGCCGAAACACCGATCAACGCGCTGGGCAATCGCTTCCGCGCCGCACGCGGATCGCCGCCGCCCGGCAGGTGCACGCCGTCCGCGCCCGTCTTGACCACCGCGCCGACATCCTCATGCGCGGTTACGACCGCCCCGAACCGATGTGCGAGTTCAACCAACGCCATGAGCAGAGCGCGCCGCTCGCCCGCCGGCAGATCCTTCTCGCGCAGGCTGAACCAACGGCCGCCGCCGGCAAATGCAGCCTCCGCCACATCGATCAGCGGCCGGCGCGCCTGGCTGCGATCGGAGATCACCAGAACAGGCGGATCGGGCAAGCGCACTATCGCCTCCGCGATGAATGCGGCGGTCCGAGCAGCAGATCGGCCGAAACCGTGAGCCGGATCACCGCTTCGCCGGGCTGCGCCACCGGGGCCGCCATCGCCATCGCGGCAAAGCGCGGCATCGGGCCGGATCCGGTCTCGGCATTGCCGACGCGCAGGTCGCGATAGCCCAGCACAGTCAGATGCACGCGGTCGGCAATCGACGACGCGCGCAGGGCGAGCCCGGCCAGCGCTTCGGCGGTCAAATCCTCCTCGGCGCCGCGCACGGTCTCGGGCGAGACCTCGTACGACATCGACGACATCAACAAGCCGTCGGATTGCAGGGTCCCGGCGAGCTTCAACAGCGCATCCGCGGCCTTTCCGGTCAGGATCAGGGACTGGCTCGCCCGCCAGCGCGCCGGGGCATTTTGCGGCTGCTCCTCGTCGACCGCGTAGCTCCCGGTCTCGACCGCGATTCCCTGCACCTGATGCGCGCGGTCGAGCGCCGCCGCCATCCGGGGGTTGACCGCCGCCTGCAAGGCGAGCGGATCGGCGCCCGTCTCCTCGGCTCTGAGCTCGACCCGCAGCAGATCGCGCACGACCTTGCGCTCGGCGGTCTGGCTTAAATGGAGCACGGTCGGCGGCCCGCTCGCCTGCGCCATCGCCGGGATCGGCGCGCTGACGAGAAGGAGGAGCGGCAACATCCGCAGCCACGCCCGCGTCCCCGTCCACCCGTTGCGGGCGGGCTGAAGGCGGGGCCGGTGCCGAGGGTGTCGGGGACTGAATGGCGGCAAGCGAGGAAAACTCCGGTGGATTGTCAGTCAACGGCGGTCAGTTCGCGCACCGGCCGGCACTTGCGTCGCCGGATGCCGACCGCCGCTACCCGCACGATCCGCGCCTTCGCGGTGCTGCGGTCGCGGGGCTTCTCCGTCGCTTTCCTGCGGCAGAAGCGGTTCCCACGCCGGCGTCAGGTCGGCGAGCCGGATCGGCGCGCCGATCTCGTCATACAGCATCCGCGCCTCGGTTGCGGGGCCGCGTCGCGAGCCCAGCGCCACGATCCGCACCGTGTGCCGGTAGGCGCCCTGCGGTGCGGCGATCGCATCGCCGATCCGCACCATGTGGTTGGGCTTGCGGACCACGACCCCGTTCAGAGTCACCGCCTCCGCCGCGCATAACCGGCCGGCAAGAGACCGGCTCTTGACCAGGCGGGCGAACCACAGCCACTGGTCGAGCCGCCGGCTCAGCGGTGGAGAAAAGCGTTCGCTCTCGCTCAAGCGAGCTTCAGCTCCCGCAATTTGGCGAAAGGATGGCCTTCGCGCGGCGGATGGGCGGGACCATCGGCGGTGGTCGCGTTGCGGCGGCGCGGCCGCGCGACGAAAGTTTCGACACCGTCGGCGATGACCGCGCGGTAGCCGAGTGCCGTCAGCAGCCGTCGCAGAACACCGGGCTCGACGCCGGCGACCGCGGCAAGACGCGCGTCCGCCGTGAACGGGCCATTCCGCGCGAACCGCCGCGCCGTGGCGGCGAGCCGCTCCAGCCGATCCGCCCGCAACGCCAGCCCGTCGGCGACGAAAAAGCCGAGCGCCGGATAAAACGAGGCCGGTAAAGCCGGATCGACGTCGATGGCCTTGGCGAGCCGGCGCGCCGAGGGCAGCGACGGCGTCTCCCTCCCGTTTCGAATGGCCCAAAGCAGCGCGCGAAAGCGCAGCGCGTCCGGCCTCAGCAGCGGCTCGACATAGATTGTTTCGGTGCCAAAGCGCACGCCGCTTCGGCTCAGCGCTGCGCGATCCGCCGGGCCGAGTTGGGCAATCTGGTGCAACACTTCACGCATCGGCAGGGCGCCGAGCATATCGGAAAGCTGAAAGGCAAGACCGCGCCCGACCCCATCCAGCGGCAGGGCGGAAATCGCGAACAACGGCGCCAGCCGGCGCTCGATCTCGCCACGGGCGAACGAGGCCAGCCGATGGCGAATTTTCTCGCGGGTGTCGCCTTCGACAAAATCGCCGGCGACGGGCTCGGCGCGCGGGGTCAGCATCCGGTCGCCGGCGACGAGACGGCCGACCACGCCGCCGCGCCAACGCAGGCCGCCCGCGGCATCGATCGCGAAGGCGGCATCGGCGTCGGCGGCGAGCATTCGCGCGCGGGCGGCAATCTCGCTGCGCAAAACCCGGTTGGCGGCGGCGTTGACCATCCGCATCTCGATCCCGTCGACCGCGTCGGGGACAAAGTGCAGCCCGTCGAGCCGGCCGACATAGGCGCCTTCGACGCGCACCTCGCCGGCGCTCGACACCGACGCGGTCAATTCGTCATCGGAAGCCAGCCGGCGCACCAGAAAGGCCGAGCGGCGATCGACAAAGCGCTGAGTGATGCGGTCGTGCAACGCGTCGGAGAGCCGGTCCTCGATGCCGCGGGCCTCTTCCTGCCAGGCGGTGGCGCCCTCCACCCAGTCGCTGCGATGGGTGATGTAAGTCCAGGTGCGGATGTGTGCGATCCGCGCCATCAGGGTGTCGATGTCGCCGTCGGCGCGGTCGAGATTATTCATCTGACCGGCGATCCACTGCGTCGGCAGGCGTTCCTCGGGTCCGGCGAGATGGCTGAAGATATGAGCCAAGAGCCTGGTGTGGCTCTCGGTCATGACTTTGCGGAAATCGGGGATCTGGCAAACTTCCCACAACAGCCGCACCGCGCCGCGGTTGCCGGCGAGCTCGCTTACGTCGCGATTGCGCGCGAGCGCCTGCAATGCTCGGTGGTCGTCGGCCTCGCGCGCCTGGACGAGGCCGGGAAGCGAGGGCCGCTCGTCGAGGCTTTTGAGCAACGCTTCGACCGATTGGAAGCGCAGCCTGGGGTTGCGCCAATTGAGGCGGGTCAGCGGATCGAAGCGATGGGTTTCGACCGCTTCGACGATTTCGGGGTCGAGCGGCCCCTGCTCCGCGGTAGTGCCAAAGCTGCCGTCGCTCATATGGCGCCCGGCGCGGCCGGCGATCTGGGCGATCTCGGCGGCGGTCAGCCGACGTGGACCGCGACCGTCGTACTTGGCGATGCGGGCAAAGGCGACATGGTCGAGATCCATATTCAGCCCCATGCCGATCGCGTCGGTGGCGACGAGATAATCTACCTCGCCGGCCTGGAACATGCCGACCTGGGCGTTGCGCGCCCGTGGGCTGAGCGCGCCAAGCACGACCGCGGTGCCGCCGCGCTGGCGCCGGATCAGTTCGGCCAGCGAAAACACGTCGGCGACGGCAAAGGCGACGACAGCGCTGCGCCGCGGCAATCGCGTCACTTTCTTGTGGCCGGTATAGGCGAGCGTCGAAAAGCGCGGCCGGCCGATATGCTCGAATTCGGGGACGAGCCGCCGCATCAGCGGCTTGATCGTATCGGCGCCGAGAAGCATCGTTTCGAAAACGCCGCGGGCATGAAGGAGCCGCGCGGTGAAGACGTGACCGCGTTCGGGATCGGCGCATAGCTGGATCTCGTCGACGGCAAGAAAATCGACGGGCCGGTCGAGCGGCATCGATTCGACGGTGCAGACGAAATAAGCGGGATTAGGCGGCAGGATTTTTTCTTCGCCGGTGATCAGCGCCACCGCCCGCGCGCCGCGCAGTTTGACGATCCGGTCGTAATTCTCGCGCGCAAGCAGCCGCAGAGGAAACCCGATCATCCCGCTTTTGTGGCCGAGCATACGCTCGATCGCGAGATGCGTCTTGCCGGTGTTGGTCGGCCCGAGGACCGCGACAAGCCGCGGAGCGGGGCTGAACATGGCCATGCGATAGGTATCGGGTGGCCGAGGCCGCATGGCAAGGGCAAAGCGATGGGTCAGCTCAGGTGCGACGCCGCGGACCCCGGTTTGGTCGCGCTCCTCGGTCCGAGGTTTACCGATTCTTTGCCAAGTACGATGAACTTGGGCTGGCATCTGAGCCGGGGAGAAGCTTTGTGGATGGCGACAGACCTGAAGACAGCGGCCGCCGGGTCGGGCGGGTTATTGCCGTGTCCGCCTCGCGGGCAACGGTACTGCTCGACGCGGAAGACCTGGCGCCGCTCGAAATGGGCCATGTCGTCAAAATGCGCACCCGCGCGGGAACGGTCTACGCCATGGTCAGCCGGCTCGAGGTCTCGGACCCCGGCCTTGAGCCGTCGGACCAGGATCTGAAGACCGCCGAAATCGAGTTTGCCGGCGAGATCGGCGAGGCTGACGGCTCTCCTCCCGGCTTCCAGCGCGGAATCTCAGCCTATCCGGCGCTGGACGAGCCGGTCTGGCGCGCAACCGCCGCCGATCTCTTGCAGGTTTACGCTCGCCCCGAAGCGGCG
>Ga0210401_10000866_pt1 | contig 36466 bp, 29 predicted proteins | sample IncBWH32MmetaG_FD_150866 | JGI IMG/M metagenome (GOLD analysis project Ga0210401, IMG submission 150866) | Forest soil microbial communities from Barre Woods Harvard Forest LTER site, Petersham, Massachusetts, United States - Inc-BW-H-32-M | ecosystem: Environmental > Terrestrial > Soil >... | reverse complement strand
GAAGACCCCCTTCCCAGACTTGGCGAACCTTCCTGCGGAATCATGTCGGGCAGATGGCCTCGATCGACTTTTTTACGGTGCCCACGGCAACCTTCCGGGTGCTGTTTGTCTTCGTTGTCCTGTCGCATGGGCGACGGCGTGTGGTGCACTTCCAGGTGACCGAACACCCTAGCCAGGAGTGGACTATGCAGCAGCTGCGAGAGGCGTTTCCCTGGGACCAGGTACCCAGATACCTGGGGCGCGATCGAGATGCGATCTACGGTCAAGACTTTTCCGTCATGACCAAAGGCATGGGGACGGAAGAAGTAAGGAGCGCGCCCCGAGCGCCCTGGCAGAATCCCTACGTGGAGCGGCTGATCGGTTCCATTCGCCGCGAATGTTTGGACCATGTGATGGTGTGGAATCGTCGATCCTTGCATCGAATTCTGCACAGTTATTTTGCCTACTATCACCGATCGAGAACGCATCTCTCGCTGGGGAAGGACTCGCCCGAGCCGCGAGGGATTCAGCCGCCAGAAATAGGATCCGTCGTGGCCTTGCCACAGGTCGGCGGACTGCACCACCGTTACGAACGACGGGCCGCCTGAGACCCACTCTCCTTAATGGATGTGTTGATGGGAAATTCCAGCACGATCCTCTACGCTCGAGAAGCTGACACCTTGTCGGTTGTGCCTTCGTAGGCTTACTCAATCACGGAGGATCAACCTGGATATTGTTGATTCTGTGACTACTCGACCGCGATGATATTTTCGGTAGGCAAGGCGGTCAGAAGGGCATGTAATCCCGATTTACTTAGATGAGACGAAATTTGTTGGGATCCCATCGGACATCGTAGGCATAAAGTACTGTTTTCATCCTGAAGTGCCTGGATGGGAAAATGACGTCATTGACAAGATCGTTTTCAGGCTCATTGAACGGCTTAGCTAGCCGCTAATATACCTGTCTTGCCAAAGTATTTCTGCAAAAGGGCGCATGGCGATAGTACCCTCACTGCACCGTCAGCATCGCGAGGCTGGACGTAGAGGCTACGGGGATAAACCCTGTGGCAGTGACGGTAACTGTGTACTTTCCTGCAGGCGTGCCGTTGCTGCTCTTTCCGCCGCACGCGAGCTGGAAAGCCAAGCACAGAAATACTGCGCAGGCTAGCAGCGCAGCTTTGAGTTTTCTTTTTTGTCCATTCGAGTTCGAGCCCAGACCAACACCCGCCCCCACCAATCCGACAATCGGTAGCCAAAGCGCGTAGAGCACCCCGGAACCGGAGTGCGAGAGCAATCGGCCGCTGGGCCCGAACGTGCTCACCGTCAGAGTGGATGGCGTCCCACCAAAAGTGTAGGACGCGGGGCTGATCGAGCAGGTCGGGGCCAGCGCAGGCGACGGCTGCACAGAGCAGCTGAGGGTGACGGTAGCGACGCCGTTGCCTAACCCCGCCGTCACGCTGGAGGTGGCCGAGCCGCCCGGATTTACCGGACTCGGTGTTAACGGCGTTGCCGCGACCCAAAATTGGGGCGGCGGCCTTGTAAAATCGGGCACCGGCGAGATTTGAGGTGTAAGCACCGCGGCTCCTCCTACAGCTGAGCTGTGAAACCGATTGCTTCGCCACGGCTGAACGGGGCGCGGTGTTGAATTCGGCATGGAGCGAGGCGCCGCGCTCTGAGCCGCCGTGCTCGCATCCACCGTGCTGTAGTCGCAGCCCGCGAGGTCAGGATGATTCTCGTCGCACGGGATCAGCAGGACGGCGTGGTTATTGCCATTGGCGTCCACTCCGTTGCCTGCGATCTCTCCACGGTTGTTGATTTGTAGCGCCTCTTGCAGCTGAATGCCGGAGTTGGGAGGCACCAGAGTATTCAGGTCAACCATGGGGCCGCCATCTTCCCACAGGAACGGGAGTACGGTGATGCAACCATTCGGCCCCGAAAGGCCGACCACCTGTCCGGACAGGTTGATTGATGTGCCGAAGGTGCAATCCCCGCTGTGGAGGCTACCAAGGTAAGTAGCATGCCATTTCCCTGCTCGTTTTTCCCAGAGCAATGCACTGGGCTGGCCGTCCGGACCGTCCCCTTCGCCGACAATCTTCCCTTCATCGTTGATCGCGTCCGCGCCTCCGTAGAGATTTGCTGCCGTGGGCAATTGCTTCATCCCAGTCGCACGATCCCAGACAAACCCAACGTTCACCGGGTCCCCGACCTGGCTGGACTGGCCGACGACTTGACCCCGGTTGTTGAGGTCGTAGGCGACAGTGCACGTGCCTCCGAGGGTGCCGATATCCTGCATGCCATTTTTCTTGTCCCAGATGAAAGAGCCGGTGGTGAAGGTGAAACCGATTTGGACGCCAGAACAAAAAGCGCTGGGATTCGAATCGACGTACGACACACCGAGGACTTGCCCGCGCTCGTTGATCAAGAGCGCAACCGCGTCGGTACCGGTGCCCAGAGTGCCTAGATCCTGTATCGCTCCTTTGTTCCAGTAAACTGCCCTCGACTGATACCCGTAACCATTGAAGGAGTAGGGATCTGGAATTGTGTTGTAGGCTTGCCCGGCGACCTCGCCGCGGCTGTTGACGGCGTTGGCCCACATGTCATCCGCACCTCCCGGCAAGGTCCCTAGGTCGATCATTCGCCCGTGATCCCAGAGCACGCCGTGTACTTGCGGCAATGCCGGGTTCAGGGGATCCTGCTGGCCGTTGTCGGAGATTCCCGCCATCAGCCCGTTCGCGCTGATCCAATTGACCTGGCTGCCAATGCCGCCGGGCAGTACACCAAGATTGGTCGTTACACCGTTCTGCCATTGGAACCCGGCGGTGGCGAAGCAGTCCGCTGGTGACCAGGAACAGGTCGGATCCACGGCGGACGTGTCGGCTGAGGCAGCGAACGTCCCTTGATCGTTGATGAACCCGGCCCGGGCCCACTCTGGCGTGAACGTCCAACTCTGCGGGCCGCCGAACGTTCCCGGGTCCACGATCTGGTAGTGATGGTATTGGTGAGGATGACTCTGTTTAACCTTATCCTGGGCGGCCAGCGAAACCGGCATTGACACACTGAACAAGATCATCACGACGATGGAGGTCAGGCTTTCGGATTTCATGCGCACTTCTCCTCATTGGGATTTGGTAGTCGCGCCGGCTGCAGCGAGGGGGAACCGCATGGGAAGTGCCGCCTGCGTTTCGAGGCGTAACTCTGACCCGGTTAGCTTCGAGCGTCAATGGCGCGCCCATTGCCTCCGTGTGACATTTTTGTTCCTTGCAGTAACTAGAGCTTCTTGAGTTACTTAGAGGGATTGTGAGTGCTTCACGGAGTTCAATCCGTGCTACACTTCCCGGGCCGTTTTTCTCTCCCGCGCAGGCTCGCCCGATGGCGAATCCAGCCGATTCCGCTCAAATCGTCCGCTTTGGCGAATTCGAACTCGACCTGCGCACTGGCGAGCTTCGCACCAATGGTCAACGCCTCATCCTTCAGGAAAAGCCTTTCCAACTCCTGAATGCACTGCTGGAGCGGCCGGGCGAGATGGTCAGCCGTGAGGAGTTGACCAAACGACTGTGGTCGGCAGGAACTTACATCGATTTCGATCTGGGCTTGAACAAAGCCGTGAACCGCCTTCGCGAGGCGTTGAACGATTCCGCCGAGCAACCGCATTTCATCGAGACGTTTCCCAAGCGTGGATACCGCTTCGTGGCAACCGTCACGCGCAATGGCGCGACGCCAGCCGAGACTCCGATGGTCGACAGCCCTGCGACCGACAGGTCCGTTGTAGCCCAGCCTGCGTCCACGCCGCTTTCCTCACGTCGTTTCCTGGTACCTCTTGGAGTTGTTCTCAGCGTGGTATGCCTGGTGGCCGCGGGGTTGTGGATTCGCCATCGCATTGCGCGCTCACCAGAACCGGTGTTTCAACGGCTCAGCTTCGGCCGGGGAACGATTCTTTCGGCGCGCTTTACCGCTGACGGACAGAGTATCGTCTACGGCGCTGCTTGGAGCGGGAAACCGTTCCAACTTTTCTGGACGAAGACCAGCAGTACCGAATCCCGTTCACTCGGCGTGGACGCCGATATTCTCGCCATCTCCCCTTCAGGAGAATTGGCTGTCCTGGTGAATCCAAGTTTTCGCGAGATGAGCCGTCGAGGTACGCTGGCGCTCATGTCTCTCACTAGCAGCGCACCCCGCAAACTGCTCGACGGTGTCCAAGATGCCGACTGGTCGCCGGACGGTTCGAAACTCGCGGTCACCCACTTCGTCGACGACGGGTGCGCCCTGGAGTTCCCGATGGGGAAGGTCTTATATCAGACGACTGGTGGCGCGTGGCTAAGTCACCCCCGCGTCTCTCCCCGCGGTAACCAGATTGCGTTTCTAGAGCATCCGCTGGGAGGAGGAGATGATGATGCCGGCTGGCTGGCGGTGATCGACCTCGCTGGACAGAAGAAGACGTTGTCGCGGCAGTTCGGAAGTATTGCAGGACTGGCTTGGAGCCCCGACAGCGAGGCCATCTGGTTTTCTGGCAGCGAAGTGGGGTCCTACCCGCGTGCATTGTTCAAAGTCACGACCAGCGGCCAGCAACTCCTGGTCCGGCAAGAGTCCAGCAACACGGTTCTGCATGACGTCTCTCGCGACGGCCACCTGCTTCTGACCCGCGACACCATTCGCGGCGAGGTGTTCGGGCATATCTTTCCAGACAATAAGGAGCGCGAACTCGGTTGGGGCGACAATTCGTTTGCTTCCGATCTCACCCCGGACGGCACCATGATCGCGCTCTCCGTGCAAGGGGAAGCGTCAGATCGAGGTTACGATGTGTATCTTCGCAAGACTGACGGCTCACCCGCTGTCCGCTTGGGCGACGGAATTCCGATCCAGTTTTCGAATGATGGCAAGTGGGTATTAACGTCCTATCCCTCGGGTCTAAAGCCGGCATCAACACCGCAGTTGGTGCTATTGCCCACCGGCGCAGGGCAGGCTGTCACCTTGACTCACGATTCCATCGATCACGGTTTTGCGACACTCCTTCCTGATGGGAAAAGATTCCTGTTTGATGGCGTCGAACCGGGACATGCGCCACGGAGTTGGGTCCAAGATGGTAGCGACGGAAAACCGCAGCCAATCACGCCCGAAGGTGTGATAGGGAATCACGTTTCCCCGGATGGCAAACTCATGGCAGCGGTTGACATGGAAAATAAATTCTGGCTTTACCCGGTGAACGGCGGCCAGCCGATAGCACTTTCCGGAATTGAGCGTGGGGAGGTCCCAATTGGGTGGAGTGCTGACAGTAAGCATCTTTTTGTCGCGACCGTTGAGGCTGTTCCCGTCAGGATTTCTCGCACCGAAGTCAGCACGGGTCGCCGTCAGTTCGTAAGCAAGGTGACGCCGAGCGATCTCGCTGGCTTATGGGGCTTCTTGACAGTTCACATTACACCCGATGGTAAGTCCTACGTGTATTCCGACTACCGCATTCTCTCTGATCTGTATCTCGCCCGTGGACTGAAATAGAAAGCGCACGTTGCAGAACGCCGAGCTTGCCCAACAAATCGGCAATTGCGCCAGAGTGACGTTAGTGCTTTTTCGGAGGCGCGCCCTTGGTGAGCAGCGTGGAGCGGAACAGAGATTGGGGCGCGCGTTCGAAAAAGCCGTCAGAAGGAAGCTGCAGTCTTGGCAATGTGAGTCGTCGGCGGACAGTATTCGCGCTGACAATGTTCCTGATGATGACACCGATGCGCTCTAGGAAAGTGCTATTTGGTAAACCAATTTAGCCCCATTTTATCCCCAGTCTCCAGGGCGTGATGGCCCATTTGTGGCAAGCCGACATGCCCTGCCTGTGGCCACAAGGAGCACTACTACCTAGCCAGCCAGAAGCGCTGGAAGTGCAAAGAGTGCTGGAAGCAGTTCTCCGTGAAAGTCGGGACGATCTTTGAGGATTCTCCGGTTTCATTGGACAAATGGATGGTTGCACTGTGGATGCTGGGCTGTTTTTCATTCACTTGGAGAGCCGAAGGATCTGCTTGGCCGGAGTGACACGTCATCCGGACGAAGAGTGGATGGAACAGATGGCACGCAATGGGACGATGGAAGACACTGGTTTTCTGAACAACCGCAGATATTTGCTGCATGATCGCGACCGCAAATACTGCCAGGGGTTTCGCGAAGTACTCCGTACGGGAGGCATCGAACCGATTGCCTTGCCGGCCAGAAGTCCGAATCTGAACGCCTATGCGGAACGCTGGGTTAGGTCGGTCAAGGAAGAATGTTTGTCGAAGCTGATCTTGTTGGGAGAGGGTTCTCTGCGCCGAGCGCTACGCCACTACCAGGTCCACTATCATGAGGAACGAAATCACCAAGGCAAAGACAACCTCCTGCTGTTCCCCTTGCAGACTCCAGCAGCTCCTGGAAAGCAAGAACCAGTGCGCTGTCGGGAACGGCTGGGCGGCCTGCTGAAATACTATGAGCGTAAGGCGGCATGAGCAGGGGGGGTAGTTCTCTTTGGGATATTCAGTCCAGGCGCACAGCTTGAATGCTGGTCGCGGCTTGTGCGCGGCTTCAATCAAGAACGAGCCTGAACCCACAACCACACTCTTCCGAGTAGTTCAGTCTGCGAACGACTTTTATGACCATGCGGGTTTGTGCGACTGACCCCCTGGTCTTGGAAGATGCGAATAAAATGGGAGTTAACGATTGAAGGTATTGGTCGGCCCTAACGGACGATTTTCGAACTTTCTGGTAGCCGAAGGGATGAAGAGCCACTTCCCCGACATTTCCAGGAAGCAAAGCGCGCCCCATCCTTTTCGCGGAGCTGCGAAAGGAAGGGGCGTGCCTTACCGGTCTGTCTAACGATCTTCCAACGCAAGGGTCAGTGGCCGACTAAGCCGTGCTGTTCGTTTGTGGAATCGGTGTAGATGCCTGTGATCTGGCCAGTGTTCTTGATGCGGGTGAGCTCCGTTCCAGTTGCTCCCGCCACGTCTACCTTGGTGAACGCGCCGGCCGAGTATATGAACCCGTGCTGGACGCTGGCTGCATCTGTGTAGACACCAGCGATCTCGTTGCTGTCGTTAATCCCGATGGCGGTTGTGCTGGCAGCCGTAGGGAAGTCAAATGAGGTGAAGGTGCCGCCGCTGAAGAGAAACCCATGCGTCTTGGAAGCGGAGTCGGTCCAGACGCCAGAGATGGTTCCGGATGAATTGACCCCCGCGGCGGTGGTTGAGGTAGCGCCGGGCACATCGAAGATAGTGTAACTGGCGCCACTGTCCAGTGTGGAAAAGCCGTGAACCACATTGGCGGGATCAATGTAGCCCCCGACGATTTCGCCGGAGTCGTTAATATCGATGGGCTCGATGGCGCCACCCCCGCCGAAGTTGAGAGTCGTGAAGGTGCCCCCGTTGTCGAGAAACCCGTGAGCCTTGTTGCTCAGATCAAGGTAAATCCCAACGATCTCTCCCTTGGTGTTGATCCCGGTTGCCTCATTCGCTGCGGATCCCGGCACGCTGAAGGCTTGGTAGAGCCCGTTGCGCAAGGTAAAACCGAAAACGGAATTAAACTGGGAGTCACCCAGGACGGTCGCGGTGTTCTTATCAAAAACCAGCGAGGTTGAGGCTCCGGGAAAGTCGGCTGAGGCGAAGCGGTAGACTCTCGCGCTGGCCAGTCCGAGAGCGACAGGGTCGGGGGCGGAGCGGCCAAAGGAAACCTGGCTCGGCTCCCGGTGAGCGCTCAATCCCAGCAGGACGCGCGGGGTAATGGAGGTGGCTTTGGCGGCTTCTGAGGAAGCTTGAGATTGCGACAGGACTGGAGTTGAGGTTGCGAGCGAAAGCGCGAGTAGCGCAGCAAAGGTGGACTTGTGGATGTTCATTTTCAGATCCCTCCTGAGAGATCGAGTTCGGGCTGATGGTGTTTGATCCGTCTTGGTCGTCTACACGAAGCTTCGAGCAGACAGCGCACAGCGGACGCGGCACGTGGGGCCGCCAAAAGGGGGGAACTGTGAACCACGGGGAAAACTGAGCCACAGGATGTGGCTAGTATCGGACATCATGCTTCGCGGGCTGCCGGTTTGTCAACACCTTTGACGACACACCTTTGACGACACACTGGGGCGGAAACAATAGGGCTTAGCTGATGAAAAATGCAAAAGCTCTTTGCGGAAGCGCAACGACAGCCTCTGGAAAGGGGCACAGTTTGCTCTTAATCAAATTTTGTCGAGCCGGGGTGCGTGCGGTGAAGTTAAGACCTCGGATCTGCCACCTACTGTCCCTTCTGAGAATACACAGCCCAAACTGTAAGCACTGTTCGGCTCACCTGATCTGCGGGAATGAATTGCGAAAACGGCTGGAAGAATTGAACGAGCCCTCGCAGCCGGACCAGTTCCAGAGCTTTCGTCATCGAGTCGACTCACTCGGATTAAAGAACTTACAGTCGTGCCCGATGCCTCTCAGTCGGATCCAGGGCTCTGATTAGGCCCTCGCGGAGGGCGAACCGCGGCGATCCCATTAGGGCAAAGAGCCCGACTTTCGGGTTCTCAGCTCTTACTCATGCGCGCTTATCGAATGCTACGGCACAGTGCCGCATAGTCGCGATCTATGCGAACGGCTTGGTCGAAATCCCGCAGCGCTCCTTCCAGATCACCTTTCTCCTTGCGCGCAAGGCCGCGACTGAGGAAGGTTGCAGCGGAGTTTGGGTCGAGACGAATAGCATCGTTGTAATCTTCTAGCGCTCCTTCCAGATCACCTTTCTCCCTGCCCGCAAGCACCGGGAACCTGCGGCACCCGCAAGGGTTACGCGGTGCTCGAGGAGAGTGAACCAGTTCTCACCCATTACTGCTGACTTCTTGTTCCCGAAGACATCACGTCACTCCAATACTTCTCGGGCATTCTTCAGGTTGACGGTATCCCCGCAAAGGTTATGGTCTACCGTAACGAATCGGTTAAGCAGAAGATTCTTACCTAGTACAACGTGCCTCCAGTGGCTATACCGCAGGTAAAATCCTTACTAGCACTCAGTGACACGAACTTTTGCCGTTGCCAAGTTCTCCGTGGTCGTTGTCCCCCCAACAATAAGCCGTACCGGCAGTCCGAGAGGTTCGGGCCATGGAATCTTGCCGGAGTTGATCCCGTGCAGCATAAATTCCGGGAACTAACCCTCGTGAACATACGTATCGTTGTGCAGAAGCGAGGGCGGAATCGCTTGCTTCAGAATTTGCGCTCAATCGTTGCGCAAATTTTCCGGGGAGGGAATATGCACAGAATCGTCACGTCTGCTCTCTTAGGAATCATTCTTGTGGCGTCGGCCATTGGATGTTTAGGGCAAGCCGCGTCGGGAGACGTGCACGGGTCGCTGGTAGTGGTGATGAAGGATGGTCGTCGGCAGACGATCCCCGTGGCTGAAATCACTAAGATCGAGTTCAAAGACGCAGACATCGTGGTCTTCACAGACGGAGGGCAGAAGAGTTTTCGCTTGTCCGAGACCCAGAGCTTCGAATTCGATACCTCCGCTTCCACAGCGTTTGCGCCCGGTCGGAAGCATTTTGTAGGCAAATGGAGAGTGGGCCAAGGTCCCGGGGCTGGAGATTTCTACATCACTCTGGAAGCTAATGGCGAGGCGCACAAAACCATCGACGCCGACCATGGAACCTGGACGGTGGTGGACGGTGAGGCCCGCATCGCCTGGGACGACGGCTGGCATGACGTCATTCGCAAGGTTGGTACGAAACACGAGAAGCTCGCGTTCGAGCCGGGCAAGTCTTTCTCCGAAAAACCCAACAATGTCACGGCCGCCGTGAATACCAACCCTGAACCGATCTAACGGTGAAAGCTGTCAACTGGCAAAATCAGGCCTCACAAGCTTGCGCCGTCTCTTCGCCTCTCCGCGTCTTCTCGCCATTTCCTCGTCTCTGGCCAGCGTAGCGCGTTCTGTCAGGACTCTACGCGAGCTGCGAAGTCGCTCGAACGTCTCCGGCACGAAGTCTTTCTGAGCCTAGAGCCAGCGCCACCGGTTGCGCATACCTTTGTCCAGAGTGGTCGCGGGTTTCCTATCAACCCAAAGAAAAACTAGGCGGGCCCTTTCAGGCCCGCCGATGGTTACGACACCCAAACACATCTCCCGACCGCTTAGATGGTGACGCTAGCAGTCAGCGCCGTGGTTGTGCCGCTTGATGGAACTTTCCTGCTGTCAAGTGGAGTCAGAGTGCTGCTGCGAATCGGCGGCGCACCTGTCGTGGACCCGGCTCCGGTAACAGAGTAGCTGGTGGTCATCGTGTCACTGGATTGCGTCGCGAGGCCCCAGGAATAAGGTATCGACAGCTTACATGTCCTTGTGGTTCCGGTTCCGGTGGCGGCTACCTCGTTGATCTCGCCCAGGAAACGCCCGCCGGTCGTAAGAGAATCCTCCACCGATACGTCTGCCGAGCAGACGATGTTAGTGAGGCCTGTCGACTTAAGCGTAATGGTGAGAGTGACCGTTACCGTGCCGGTGAAAGTAGTTAATGCAGGAGGCTCAACAGCTGCGTCTTCGGCTGCTTGAGCGAGAGGACGGAACGCCCCGGTGTGCGGATCAAGGTATCCCAGGATGCCGGGCCTAGCCGGGCGATTCGCCGCTTGACCCCAGACCGCCGGTGCGGCTATCAAGCAGCACATCCAAATCAACAACAGCGTTGTAATTCTCATTGTCGTCTCCTTGAGGGATTGATGAAACAGTTGTACGCCGAGGTTACTTAACTCAAGGAACAGGGCCACGGCCTGGGGACGCCGTAACAAAACTGCCCTTCGAAGTCTAAACCGCAATCCAGTCCTAACTTCAGAAGCGGGACCGATTGTACACCAATCGCGCCTGTGAGCAACGATGGCAAGTGATTTCGATAGGTGACGAACCTGTATGCGACCGACGTGCCCAATATCGTCAAAATTGATCTCTGCGCCAACCATTTCCATGGTCTTGCGGACTGAATGGAGGCGACCGGTAAGTCCGAACAAATGCCGCCCGCCCGGCATCACGGGATGCGTCGTAGATGCAAATAATATGGTTCACGGCTTCCTGCGGTTGCCGTAAAAGGAATCGCAAGCAACACCATACTGCCCGCTGCCTGGGGCGGCTTCTCTTTTTCATCATGCGTAGGTGGGAGCGTAACTGTCGAAATCAGGGCCTTATCGCTCATCTTCCTTCGGGCAGGGGTTTTGAGGTGAAGTCGAGGGGTGGCGCGACGGTTTAGGTGAAGCCTAGCCGAGTCCGGCCCTTTCGTTTGCCGGTGCCTCAATATCCTCACCCTGCCACGTTTCCACACCCGCCATCGACGTGCTCGCCCCCCTTGTCGGAGCCGACCAGGTGTTCATCCAGCCGACCGAGGCTTTTACGTCCGGACAGGCGGAGTTACCGCATCCGGCTCTCGGAAAAGACACACGATGTTACGTGTGACGCCGTCTGCAACTTCTGAACACAACTCAGGGTGGCTAGACTTATCGTCAATCCCTATGTCCTTTGTTGCTTGTTGCGTCCATCTTTAACTGAGGCCCCTTCCCTCCGCCGGAGTTACTCGGCTTCGTCGGTACTACGGACCTCTCCGCCACCCCAAACGGCCCGGCCTGGCTCTCGCGAGTTGCCAGTTGAGCGCGAACAGCGATCACCGCTGGGGCTTCCCGTGTTGCGCCTGATCCACTATGTCTGCCTGCCGTCGCCACTAAGACGAACAAATTGCGGGAGCCATGACGCGGAGCACTCGGGAATGCCGCTATCCGGTTCGACTACCCGATCTCTTACAGCGCATTCCCGGCCATGAAGTTCCGGAGCCTGAAGCTGAGGCTCGGCGTGCTTGGGGAGATCTCACGAAATTCGTCAAGAAGTACGTTAGCAACGATATTTATGGGAATTACGGGCCTCAATTCGGGTGGTATCGGTCGAGCTATCCCAGACTCAGTAATCGCATTCTGGACGCCGTTCAGAGGACAGGAGGTTGGGCAGTCTACGCGCGTATGACGGATGAAGATTTTCCCTTTGTCCAGAAGCGGTTCTTTGATGAGTATGCCGCTTGGACCGCGGTTGAACGGGTAGACGCTTCGAAGCTTATGGCTAGGATGCCGCAACTCCGGCTGGTTCCGAAGGGTGTGGATCAGCCGACGAAAGTACCGCCAGAGACGATTGCTCCACCGGTCTTTAAAGCAAAACCGATTCCTAAAGCCATGACGGACGCGGAACTGCGCGATCGGCGAGAGATGCTGCGACAACAAACTGAGGCATTGAGGGCGAGGAGCAGGCAAGAGGCAGAACCACAGGAGCGAAACACACCGACACGGGCAAAGATGTCACAGCGAGGCGGGAATACAGAATGACCGTTTCCGCTAAAAACTCTTCCAAATCGGATCGCGAGGGTTATATCCCTGTAGAGTTCCCCCCGGTCGGTCAAGCAGGACCTTTTGGCCGCTGGTTATGGCGATGGGATGTCCGCACGGGAAAGCGCCTTTCCAGTATCCGGCACTTAGCTTGTCGTGCAGGTCGGGCCGTGTGGTTTCGTTTACTGTGGGCTCCACTAGTACGTGGAATTGTATCGGAATGTTGCAGCCTTCCTCTGCGCATCGGAACGATATGCGCAACCAGAGTTTATCGGAATGGGGTGGAGTTTGGTCATGTTGGATCAGAACAAACCCAGCGTGAGGCGACACAAACCTGCATTCGGGACACGCAACGTATAACCAACTGTAATCGCTGGGCCACGTTGCTTGATGTAACTCTGATTGTGCAGGCATGGCGAATGGGAGCGGAATATGCGTCTGCTTGTCACGGCAGTCTTGCGATAGACAAGAGAGATGCGGCCACAAATTCATTGGCTTACCCCGAGGCCGGCAATTCTAAGCCGCTCCCAGAAGTTCAGCAATCGACCAATGGAACGAACTAAGACACATCCCGAATGGCTGGATTTAAGAGCTCTGCAGCGCTACGCCTGCGTGTCCGAGCGCACGCTTCGAGAGTGGATCCATCGCGCAACGAATCCCCTGCCGGCGGTTCAGGTCGGGACAAAACTTCTGGTTCGCAGGAGCGACTTCGACCAGTGGCTGGAAAATCACAGAGTGCAAGTGGTTGATGTTGGCTGTATCGTGGACGAGTTGGTCGCGGGAGTGATGGGAACAAACTGATGGGCGTGAAGATCAAAAAGCGGGGAACAAAGTGGTATGTGTACGTGAACTACCACGGTAAGCGGAAAAATCGCTGCGTCGGCACGCGCGAGGCAGCCGAGAAGGTTCGCCGAGAAGTTGAAGCCCGTCTCGCCCTTGGTGACACTGGTTTCCTCACCGAACACGAGAAGCAACTCCCGACCTTCGGGACCTACGCGGATGGGTGGCTTAAGGATTACGCGCGAATCGAGTGCAAGACGTCGACCGCGGACGGCTACGAAGGGGTCTTGGAGCAGTATTTGCGACCGCGAATCGGGCGCAAGCGCCTCCACGAAGTCAAACGCGATGACATTAAGGCATTGATCAATGATCTCGTTGCGAAGGGTCTTTCGCGCAATACGGTGCGCAACGCCCTCTGCGTCGTCCGAGGAATCTTCAACCATGCTATCGAGGGAGGGTTTGTGGAATCGAACCCGGCAGCCCGGCTAGGAAGGTTTACGAGGACAGCCAAAACCGCCGAGACCAAGGGAGTGGCGCTGACGCCGGAAGAAGCGAAATCATTCCTCGATGCGTCCAAAGAAGTTTGCCAGGACTACCATCTCCTGTTTCTAACGGCTCTACGTGCTGGCCTTCGCCGCGGCGAACTTGTCGCTCTGCAGTGGGGTGACATACAGTTCGGCAAGGACGAGAGCGATTCCAATCGCTTCATGATTGTGCAGCACAACTACGTTCGACGAGAGCATACATCCACAAAGAGCAAGAGAAGCCGGCGTGTTGACCTCTCACGCGAGTTGAGAAGGGCATTGATTGAACTTCGCGACAAGCGCTTGCTCGAAGCGTTCCTGAAGGGAAAGAACGATATCTCGGACGACCTGGTATTCCGCTCACCAGATGGCGTGATTGTTGACCCCGACAACCTGTACCATCGAATCTTCCTGCCCGTGCTGGCGAAGGCTGGAATCCGTAAGATCCGGCTCCATGATCTCAGGCATACATTCGGCTCCCTGCTGATTCAAAGTGGCGCCTCGATTGTGTACGTGAAGGAACAGATGGGGCACAGCTCGATTCAGGTCACCGTAGACATTTACGGGCACCTCATTCCAGGCGCAAACGTTTCGTTTGTTGACAAGTTGGACGAACTTCCCGCTCAGAAAGCAGAAACAACTCTGCACCAATCCGCACCAGCCACGCATCAGCCGGAAAGTGGTGAGGAACGAGAAATTGCTGAACTTGCTGATTTAATTGGTGGCGGCGGTAGGACTCGAACCTACGACCTACGGATTATGAGACCGTCGCTCTAACCGCCTGAGCTACACCGCCACTTGCCTGAAACGAAGGAAGATGCGAAACAACTGCGCGCCGGGTGGGAACCGGGCCTTTCGCGGCATGAGAACAACGCAGCCTCCGAGCGTTGTGCCCAATCTGATTTTAGAGGCGCTGTGGGAATAGGTCAAACTTGCGGCGCGCCTCCATCCACCTGAGGAAGATTCTAACCACCGAGGACGCGGAGAAATTCCCGCAGAGAATGCGGAGGGAGCAGCCGAAAATGGGACACCATCTACGCCCGACTGCTAGCGGCGTATACTTTGCGGCATGATTTTTGGAGCGCACGTCCTGTTCTACAGCCAAGACCCTGAGGCCGACCGCGCATTTTTCTCAGAGGTGCTAGGACTTCGCTCGGTCGACGTCGGACACGGGTGGCTGATCTTCGCCATGCCACCGGCGGAGGCCGCAATTCATCCGACGGAGCTCGACTTCTCGCAAGCTCACGCCGGACAGCAGCTCTTGGGAGCGGTGCTCTATCTGATGTGCGACGACCTGAAGACGGAGATCGCGTCGCTGCGCAGGAAAGACGTTGAATGCACCGAGATCCAGGAAGCGCCATGGGGAAGCAGCACAACCATACCGCTGCCCAGCGGACGCTCCATCGGACTGTACCAGCCTAGGCACGAGACTGCTTTGAATTTGAATTCGAAGTAGCGGCGATCTGGAATAATCGGAAGGTCCATGAAAGCTATCGCCGTGATTCCTGCGCGTCTGGCTTCGACGCGCCTTCCCCGCAAGATGCTGCGCGAGATCTCCGGGAAGCCGCTGATCGGAGTAGTGTATGAAGCGGTGCGATCGTCGCCACTGCTGGCCGACGTGATGATTGCAACGGATTCGGACGAGATCCTGAGCGCCTGCCGCAAAAATGGGTGGAAGGCACAGATGACCGCTGGCACTCACCGAAGTGGGACCGAACGCGTGCACGAGGTTTCGGGCCACGAGGTGGCGGATGTTTATATCAACGTGCAGGGTGATGAGCCGATGGTGCGGGCCGAGCAGATCGCTTCCCTGCTGCGGGTGATGGAGAATCCTGAGGCCCAGGTTGGCACTTTAATGACACCGACAGCGCTGGTCGACATCCAAAATCCGAACGCGGTGAAGGTTGTGACGGATCTCGCAGGGCGCGCTCTGTACTTTTCTCGTGCCACGATCCCCTTCGACCGGGACAAGACAAATCCGCGGTACTTCAAGCACCTCGGGCTCTACGCGTATCGCAAGGCGGCTCTGGACCGCTTCGTCACCCTACCGGAATCCTCCCTAGAGAAAAGTGAACGCCTGGAGCAGCTTCGATTTCTGGAGAATGGAATGTCGATTTTTTGTGCGGAGACGCCGTATGACAGCGTTGGGGTTGACACCGAGGAAGATCTGCAGCGGGCGATCGAGATCCTGAAAAAGCGGTGAGGCCGCCCTATTGCTTGCCCTCGTCTGCCACGCGTTGCCGGAGTTTCTCACGCGCGCTCTCGGCAAGTTTGTGGCAGGCCCCTGAATCTATGAAGGGATCTGGCTTCACGCCTTTCTCCCGTAAAGCCAGACGATCCCAAAATCCTGAAACTTCCGGGTGCGCGGTGATCAGAACATCGCAGGGTGTGGCCTCAAAGAAGGCGAAACTTTTTTCGAAGTCCTCGATTGCGTGCGGATACTCGCGACTCTTCGTGAACCGGAAGCCGGGAGCGGAGATCGGATTCAGGCTATCGGCGTAGACCATGTCGTAACACACCGATCGTTCACAGGTTTTCCACGTCCAACTCGTTCCGCCTGGAGTGTGGCCCGGCGTAAGGTGCGGCGTTATCGTGATCTCACCGACTTTGAGGCTTTCGCCATCGCGGAATGTGCTTACCTTCCTGACCGCCGCAAGCGGAGTTAAGGTCCCATATTGCGGATCTCCGCGGCCGACACCGCCTTTTCGCAGCACCTCCGCACTCCACTCGCTGGCCGCCACCCGAGCGCCGCTTCTGCGCTGCAGGTCCGAGATGCCGCCCGCGTGATCGAAATGCACGTGCGAGTTCACAATCAGCTTCACGTCTTCGATGCGAAAGCCGAGCAACCGGATGTTGCCGGCGATAAGTCCGGCTGATTCCGGCAGGTCTCCGTCAATCAGCACATGGCCAGCCGGCGAAGTGATCAAGATGGAACTCAGTCCATGGGTCCCCACGTAATAGGTATTGCCGAAGATGCGGAAGGGAGGCTGCGCCTTATTCAAGGTAATGCAGTTCGCGCATGGTGTCGCCTTCTGCCCCAAAGCCACGCCGCAACAGATCACGGCAAGGAGGCAAGCGACCCGGTGCTTGATTCGCCTACAACTCATAAATGCGGCTTGCGCTCTGAGACTTGCTCCACGACTCCGCGGCGGCGAGTCGCCTGGAAATCGAGGGATGGGAGTGGAAGAACCACTCTACCCATTTCGAAGGCACGCGTTCCGCCAGATTCTGCTCCGCGAGTTTGTTCATTGAAGATACGAAGGGTTCGACGCTGGCGATCGATTCGAATGCATAGCGGTCGGCCTGGCGCTCGTTGTAGCGCGAGTAGGCGTTGAGCGCGGGCATCAGCACCAGGGAAAGCACGACCGAAACCAGCGCCAGCAGCGGCAAGTTGGCGAAATCGGAGAGCTCCTCGAACATGTGATGGTCAACGGCGTAGTGCAAGGTCCAGTTCGCCGCCCAGAATCCGATGAAGGTGATGACGGCCTGCACGAAGATGCTCTTCAGGATATGACGGTGGACCTGATGGCCGAGTTCGTGGGCGAGTACGGCTTCGATCTCGTCGGGCGTGTAGTTGTCGAGCAAGGTGTCGGCCAGAATGATTCTTCGCGTGCTGCCCAGGCCGGTGAGGGCGGCGTTGGCCTTCTTGCTCTTCTCCGATAATTTCCAGCGATATACGCCGCGGACGTGCGTGCCCGCGCGCTGGCTGAGCATGATCAAGCGGCGGCGCAGATCTTCGTCCTCGAGCGGCTCGAATTTATAGAAGATCGGGAACAGGAGAACCGGGGCAAGTTGCGCGAGCAGGATGAACAATCCCATGAACAGGGCCCAAGCCAGGAGCCACCAGTTTTGCGGCCATTGCCGGATCGTGAGATACAACAACTCGATCACAATGGTGCCCAGAACCAAGCCGACCAGGAATCCCTTAGCATCGTCCCACAACCAGGAGCCGAACCTCTGGTTAGAGAGCTTGTAGCCGCGCTCCACGCGAAATCCGTAGTAGTCGAGGCCGATGCCGAGCACCTTGCTGATGCCGAGCAACAGCACAATGTACATGAACAGGGACAACGAATAATTCTGGAATCCCATGCGGTAGGCCAAATCGCGCAGGGAACCGCACCACCCCGTCTCGAGCAGCACGATGAGGAAAACGAGACCGACGGCAAAGTCGGCGATGCCGAGCCATCGCCGAATGCGGTTGTAGCGGCGTGCCTCTGGCGAATCGCTCTGGGCCGGATTGGGTGCGGATGGCATCTCTACTTGATTATCGCCTACATCAGGCGCTGCTTCTCACAAATTGCTCGCCGGTCACAAGTAATTCGTGCACCAGTTCTTTCGATGAAGCTTCGGTGTAGAGGCGTAGCAAGTGCTCCGTTCCCGATGCGCGGAACAGCGCCCAGGCTGCGGCGCCATTGCCGTTCGTCGGGGCGTCGAGAAAGAACTTGACGCCATCCATGTACTCCTTCTTGAGCACTTTGTACTTGCCGAGACTCTGTGTGCTTTCGGAGCGGGCGCGCTGGATTGCGCTTTGCTTCATCTCGTCCGGAATGTGCAAGTCGCGCCGGCCGTAGTAGTGCGGCCCGAATTCACGCTGCAGATCTGCGACGAGTTGCCCCAGCGGCTTGCCTTCTTCGGCCATTGCATTGGCCAGCAAGAGAGAGTTCAGAACGCCGTCACGTTCGGGGAGGAAACGTGAATATCCAATGCCGCCAGACTCTTCGCCGCCCATCAGGATTTCGCGCTCCCTCATGAGGTCGGCGACGTACTTGAAGCCGATGGAGGTCTCGTGCAGCTTGCGTCCGTATTTTGCGGCGATGCGGTCGATCATGCGGGTCGTATTGAATGCGCGGACAACATCACCGGGCCACTTCTTGCACTCGAGCAGCCAGTACAGCAGCACGCAGAAAATCTTATGCGAATCGACGAAGCTGCCGTCTTCGGCGACGGCCCCGATGCGGTCGGCGTCGCCGTCGGTCGCCAGCCCCGCATCGCACTTCTCGCGCACGACAGTCTCCTGCAGCATGGCGACGTGCGGCTCAATCGGCTCGGGATTGATGCCGGGGAAGAGCGGATTCAATTCTTGACGGATCGCGACGCAGTGTACTTCACGTTCGGCGAAGATTCCCGTCAGAACACCGCGTCCCGAGCCGTACATTGCGTCAACGGCGAACTTGAATTTCGTTTTCGCGATCAGGTCCATGTCGGCGAAGGCGCAGACGGCTTTCGCGTATACCTTCTTCAGATCGACTTCTTCGATCTTCGCCTTCGTTCCTTTGGGTGCCGCTCTAGCGGCAAGTTCGTCTTCGATCTTCTTCATGATCGCCGGAGTGGCCGAGCCGCCGAAATTACCTTTGAACTTCACTCCATTCCAGTTCCAGGGATTGTGGCTGGAGGTGACCATCACGCCGCCGGCGGCGCCCTGATGCTTCACCGCGTAGGAAACGGCAGGGGTGGGCGTGTAGTCATTCGCCAGCTTGACCGGAATACCAGCTTCGGCAAGCACTTCCGCGACGATCTGCGCGGCGCGGGGAGAGGCGAAACGAGCATCGTATCCGACAATGACACCGCGCTTGGAATCCTCATTCTTCAGCACATAGCCGGCAATCGCTCCCGCGACATGGCGGACGTTGTCGAAGGTGAAGTCGTCGGCGATCAGGCCGCGCCAGCCATCGGTGCCGAATTTGATTTCTTGCGTCATAAATTCGAGGGACTAGGAAGCAGAAAATGAGAGTATCTCTTTGACTAGTCCCTGACCCCTCATCCCTGGGCCTGTTATATCAGCTTGTTCATCTTCTTCTCGTCCAGATACTTTACGATCTTGCCTACGTCCTGCGCGTGCTGGCGCGTCGTGATCAACAAGGCGTCCGGTGTTTCTACCACGACTACATCACTCACCCCTACCGCTGCTACGAATTTTCCCGGGGCATGCACGTAATTGCCGCGGGCGTTCAGAACAAAGGTGCCAGCGGCGTCAATCAAGTTGCCTTCCGGCGGAGTGCTCTTCGCCGTGTGATGTTCGTGCAGAGCGGTCCAGGAACCGAGGTCGTTCCACCCGAAATCGGCGGGGAGACAGAAGATGTTGCTGTCTTGTTCACCCTTGGCGGAGCGCGGCTCAAGCACGGCATAATCGACGCTGATGTTCTCGCACGTCGGGTAGAGCTTGCGAAACGTAGCGGCAAATCTTGAAGTGCCGAACTTTGAAGCGATCTCTTCGAGGATCGGCGCAGTCTTAGGCAGGTGCTCACGCAGGGCGTCGGCCAGGGTTCGCGCGCTCCACAGGAACATTCCGCTATTCCAGAAATAGTTCCCGGCTGCGACAAACTCGGCGGCCGTGTCGGCGTTCGGCTTTTCGGTGAAACGGCGCACGCAGAGCGCATCACTCTGGTGGAGGCCACCGGCTTCGATGTATCCATAGCCGGTTTCGGCTCGAGTCGGGCGGATGCCGAGGACGACGATATTGGCTCCCGCGGCCGCGATTTCAATCCCGCGTTCCATCGTCTCGCGGTATCGCTTCTCGTCGGCGATCACGTGGTCAGAGGGGAACAGCCCGATTACAGCAACGGGATTTTCACGCAGGAGTAAGAACGCGGCCAATCCGATCGCAGGAGCGGTATTGCGTCCGACCGGCTCGGCTAACACCTGGGTTTTCGGCAGCTTGGGAAGTTGTTTGACGATCGCGAGGCGGAGATCGTCGTTGGTGATGACCCAGAATCTCTTTGACGGAGCCAGCGGCAAGAGGCGCGCGACCGTTTGCTGGATCATCGTCTGCTTGCCGTCGAGCGCGAGCAGTTGCTTGGCGCGCTTTTTGCGGCTGAGGGGCCAGAAACGCGTGCGAGAATCACGGGATAGAAGTAGGGGTTCTTGCTCATGCTTGCGATTTCAGATTGCAGATTCCTTACATTCTTGTTTCCGGCTCGGGCAGTGCTGTTCCAGGCACATAGGCTCGGAGGAATTCCACGGCCCATTGCGGTCGCACGCCAAAATCCCCCACAGATGCGGGAATTACAACGGCGTCGCCTTTCGCCAGAGTGACGGGCTCAAATCCGGGTGCCTCGACGACTCCGCAGCCCTCGACGGCAACCAGAATCTGCGCCGAACTTTTTCCAGAATTATCGCGAGCTGCTAGTTGCAGCGGATCTTTCGCTTCGAACATCTCGACCACGAAATAAGGAGCGGCGACCAGAGGTGCACGACGCGTTTTGCTGCTGATCTGCTCGGGTGCGGGCCGCAGCACCTTTCCCGACTTCACGTTTTCTTTCACGGCAGCCATGCCGTCTTTCAGGTGCAGCTCGCGCGGACGGCCGTAATCATAGAGACGATACGTTATGTCCGACTGCTGTTGGGTTTCGACGATGATCGACCCCGGACCTAACGTGTGGACGGTACCTCCGGCGACGTAGATCATGTCTCCGGCATAGACGTTGATCCAGTTGAGCACTTCCTCGGCGCGGTTCTGATGAATCGCTTCTTCCAGTTTCGCCGCAGTGACGCCTGGCTTGAGTCCCAGCGCAATCTGTGCGCCCGGCTTGGCGTGCGCCAAGTACCAGCACTCGGTCTTGCCCCATGGCTGGCCGACACGAAGGGCTTGCGCGTCATCCGGATGCACCTGAACCGAGAGTTTCTCGTGGGGAAAGAGAAACTTCAAGAGCAGGGGGAAGCGTTTGGGATCGCGGGCCGCATCGCCCACCAAGTCGCGTTGATATTGCTCGCTCAGTTGGGCCAGCGATTTGCCTTTGAGCGGACCATTGGCAACTTTGCAGTCGTCGCCGGTCAGCCAGGATTCACCGATCTTCTGCTCGAACCGGTGGTTCGGATAGATCGGGGATAAGTCCTGCGTCCCCCAGGGACGAGGATCAAATCCCGGCTGCATCAAGAGTGGATACAGATTTCCCATGTGAAAACTTGCGCCCACAAAAAAGGCCGCTCACCAACAGAACGGCCTGCGCCCAGTCAGATCAGGAATCTTCTCCGTGCCCCTGTGTCCTCTGTGGTGAGTCTTTTAGAAACCGTCACCACAGAGGGCACGGAGGAACACGAAGGAAAAACTACAGCGCTGCGAAGAACTTCTGCATGCGCTCGAGACCACGATCCAACTCGGCCTTCGAGGTGGCATACGAGACGCGGATGTGATCGGTGGTGCCAAATCCCTCCCCGGGAACGGTGGCCACGTGCGCTTCGCGCAGCAGCCTTCCGGCCACATCAGATGCAGATTTCAGGCCTCCGCGGCCGAGAAAAGACGAAATATTCGGATAGGCGTAAAACGCGCCTTCCGGCTTCGTGCAGGTCACCCTCGGAATCGAGCGCAACCCGTTCACCACGTGATCGCGAAGCTGTATGTACTCCCGGCGCATCCGCTCGACGCACTCCTGCGGTCCTTTCAGCGCGGCGACCGCCGCCTTCTGCACAATCGACGTCGGGTTCGACGTCGACTGGCTCTGCAGCTTGGCCATGGCGCTGGTGACTGCCGCCGGAGCCATCGCGTAGCCCAGGCGCCATCCGGTCATCGCGTAGGTCTTCGAGAGCGAACCGAGGACGACAAAGCGTTCCTTGTACTCGCGTAGCGAGCCCACCGAGAAATTCTTCCCGGAGTAATTGAGGTAGACGTAGCATTCGTCGGACAGCACCCAGATGCCGCGCTGGTGCGCCAGGCGAATCACTTCAGTCATGTCTTCGGGCTTCATGACGGCACCCGAAGGATTCGAGGGCGAATTCAGAATGATGACTTTCGTCCGCGGTGTGATCAGACGGGCAACCATCTCGGCGGTGACGCGGAATCCTTGCGCCTCGTCGGATTGCAGCAGGACGCAGTTCCCGCCCGCGTAGCGGATGATGTCTTTGAAGGAAACCCAGTACGGGACCGGCAAAATGACTTCATCGCCGTGATCGACCAGAACTTGAATGGCATTAAAAAGTGCGTGCTTGCCGCCGACGGAGGCGATGATCTCTTCGCGGCGATAATCGGAATCAAAATCGACATTATGACGGTGTGCAATCGCGTCGCGCAATTCGGCTGTGCCGGCGACGGCTGTGTACTTGGTGAAGTTCGCTTCAATGGCTGCAATAGCCGCTTCCTTGATGTGCTGCGGCGTGGAGAAATGCGGCTCGCCGGCGCCGAAATCGACGACGTCGATGCCCTGCGTGCGAAGTTTATCCGCCTCCGCGACGACCGCCATCGTGGCGGAAGGTTCGATCCGGTTGATCCTATCCGTGAGTTTTACCGCTTCCATGGTTGCCGTGGTCATGCTTTTTTCTTCCTTCTCCTGGGCACTTCAACGAGTTGCGTCTCGCCCAACTTGTAGGCCGGGTCCAGTTTCTCGCGCAACTTTTGTTCGACAATTTCCGGGACGAGTCCCTTCACGGGGCCGCCCGCTTGCGCCACTTCCCGCACCAGCCGCGAACTCACGTAGGAGTACTTGACGGCCGGCATCATAAAAACCGTTTCCAGCGTGGGCTCCAGGTTGCGGTTCATGAATGCCATCTGGAGCTCATATTCGTAGTCGCTGATAGCCCGAATCCCGCGCAGGACGCACATGGCGTCAATCGATTTCGCGTATTCGACCATCAGACCGTCGAAGGTATCGATCCGAACGTTGCTCAGATCGGCGGTCAACTCACGCAGCATCTCCCGGCGCTCGGCTACGCTGAACATCGGGATCTTCTCCGAGTTCCGGAGGATGGCGACGACCAACTCCTCAAAAATCTTGGCGCCTCGCTGAATCAGGTCGAGGTGCCCGTTCGTGGGCGGATCAAAGGAACCCGGGTAAATGGCCGTGCCTTTATTCAATCATCCTCGGTCGAAGACCGCCCGCCTGGCTGCGCGAGCAGCAGTGCAGCGACTTAGAGATTCTATGCGGGTGAGAGCGGACATGGCAATGGAATGTGGGACGCGGACTTCCCTGCAGGTGTAGCCCCGGAGTAGGTTGCAGCCCCGGACGCCCTCGTCCGGGGTTGCGTCGCGAAGCGACGCAATTAAGCGGCTGGTGATGAAACAAAAGTCGTGTTGACTCAAGCTGCTTGCACGCTCCCCCTCGCTGCGCTCATGGTCGCGGGGCGGACGAGGCGTCCGCCCCTACACAAGACCGGAAGGGAGGCCCGGGCGCAACTCACGGATGAGCCGCGCCCGGTGGCAACAAAACTTAACGTCTGGCTGCGACGATAGGGGCCTTGGGTGTGTCGGTCGCCGCCGGCATGGTGGTCACGCGGCCGGTTGGCGCTGTTGTTGCCGCAGGGGCGGCAGGTTGCGCCGGCACAGCGATTAGTCCCAGCGCCTTTCGCACTTCGGTGTCCAACTTGGCCATGACGTCTTTGTTGTCCTTGAGGAACTGACGGGCATTTTCGCGTCCCTGTCCGATGCGCTCGCTCTTGTAGCTGAACCACGAGCCAGACTTTTCAAGGATATTATTGTTGACGGCCAGATCGAGCAGGTCGCCTTCGCGCGAGATGCCTTCCCCATAGAGAATATCGAACTCTGCCTCACGGAATGGGGCGGCGACTTTGTTCTTCACGACTTTGACCTTCGTGCGCGAGCCGGTAACGACGTCGCCTTCTTTGATGGCGGCGATGCGCCGGATATCGACGCGGACCGACGAGTAGAACTTGAGAGCTCGGCCGCCGGTGGTGGTCTCGGGATTGCCGAACATTACGCCGATCTTTTCGCGAATCTGGTTGATAAAGATCAGGCAGGTGCGCGACTTGGAAACCGTGCCGGTCAGCTTGCGGAGGGCTTGCGACATCAGGCGCGCCTGCAGGCCCATATGGCTGTCGCCCATCTCGCCATCGAGTTCGGCTTTGGGGACTAGCGCCGCGACCGAGTCGACCACCAGCACGTCGATGGCGTTGGATCGCACCAAAGCTTCCGTGATTTCCAGCGCCTGCTCGCCGTAATCCGGCTGCGAAACCAGCAGGTTGTCGACGTCCACGCCGAGTTTTTTGGCATAGCCAGGATCGAGCGCGTGTTCGGCGTCGACGAAGGCGGCCATGCCGCCGGTCTTCTGCGCCTCCGCGATGACCTGCAAAGTGATGGTCGTCTTGCCTGACGATTCCGGTCCGAACACTTCCACCACGCGGCCGCGGGGGAATCCGCCGACACCCAGGGCGACGTCGAATGAGATGGAGCCCGTCGAGATCACCGCGATCGGGACAATGGCTTCCTTCGACCCCAACCGCATAATCGAACCTTTGCCGAACTGCTTTTCGATTTGAGATACCGCCAACTCGATCGCCTTGCCCCGCTCGTCTGCCATGGAAGTGGCTCCTTTGAAGAACGCAGATATTAGTGCTCTCTAAGTTTGGTCGGATTATACATAGGAATGGAAGCGAAGAAAAGGCGAATCAAGAAGATAACTGTGGAAAGTGTCCCAGAATGGGAGGAGGAGTTAAGCATAATATGCGATGGAATCGTATCGAGCACCCTCCGCGTTGGCTCATGGACAGAGCGGAAATCGGGCGACATTACTCTTTTTGAGTTTCTCCTGCCGGTCAAACACAAGGACAATCTCAATACGGTACCCGCAGGGGAACTCCTCCGCCTCGGTGTGGACTTGCGCTGAGAGTAGGTGATCACCGGGTTCAGCAACGATCTTAAGTTTGCCTCGCTCCAAAACGGTCTCCTCGCTTTTTGCCTCGTACTCGTATGAATCGATGCCCTGCCCTCGAAGAAATCCTCGCGCTGAATTCAAATCCGAGCCTATCGGAAGGCCCTTACGAAGCGTTCTCTCCCTTTCATCCAGCTGTGACATACCGGTTGGCCAAAGCGGGCTCATCGATGGGATACAGGCGAGGCATGCCAGTCCTACGACTGGCATCGCGAGAAACACCAACGCGAGCTTTACGGTATGCAGGTTCGGACGGATCCACCGCTCGAGAACTAGGTAAGCAGCTGAAGAGTAGACAAGGGCGTTAAGCGTGAGCACCGGGATCGGAGGCCCAAAACCAAGTGTATGAACGCGAAACAGTATTGAGGCAAGAACGCTGCCGGGAGCGAGAAACAATGCCAGAATAAGCACGACTGGGGAAGGGACGTTGAGCAATAGCGTGACACCGGCTGTGAATCCGACTCCCGACAACAGAGCAAGAATCAGCCTGTACTTACGTTCTGGCGTCATTTCGCTGCACAATCGGGGACGGCCTTCTGCGCGACAAACTTATCTCTGCAGCAGGTCCACGGGCGCAGTGACATCGTGCACTCGGAAATACTTCGCCAGAGCCGGATACTTCCGGGCGACCGCCTCATACATCGCATACGCCACATTGCGATAGGAAACGTGTCCTGCCGGGGTCGTGCGTAGCTCGGAAATGTAGACCGCCTCAGCGAAGTCCATCTTGAACAGCGCTCTCTTTTTGAACGCCAGCGGAATGACATATTGCGAGTTTTCTTCGGCCTCGGGGTTCTTGCCGGCACCTAGAGCAGACAGCGTCTGCACAGCCGTTTGCACGCGGCGCATGGCCGTATCGAAGCGGCCGCGGACGCCGGCATCTTCCATATCAAGCAGCATCTCGTAGCCGTGCGCCGTGGTGAAGGCTTGCATGACTTGAAGGCAGCGGCGGTGGCGGTGCATGTCGCGGAACCCGCCGGTATCCATGAGGATATCGAAGCGAAACTGCTGCCCGGCGCGGAACCCGCGCAGCATCTCGTCGTGCTTGCCGCGATGGCGCAGGCCGAGATCGATGATCTCGCGGCGGCGGCGCTCGCCTGCCACCTGCACCGCCTGGCGAATCTGGCGGTAGGAATGATGGCAGTGCTCGTAGAGAAGCGTCGTAGCGATCTCGACTTCCAGCGGTTCGTCGTCGAGCAGATCGACGATGGCCTTCGACGGAGCCAGCGGCTCTTCGGCCATCATCTCGCGCGCGGCCTGCCGCAGTTCCTTCCGGGTCTCCATCTCGTAGGGATTCGGGTCTGCGTACTTTACCAGCGTTGGCGCGACGCGGACCTCGTGCAACAACTCCTGCTCGGCCCGCGCGCCTAATTCCGGATTCATCGCGCGGATGTCCTCGACCAGTGTCCGCAATGAATCTGAATTCACGTTGTAAGCGGCACCTGTCGCTGCCTTCTTCAGCGACTCTCCGAGCCCGCGCACCTCTTTGTGGGTGTGCGAGAGCAGATGAGCCACTTGATTCTCCAGCGTGCGCGCATTCACGATCTCGCCCAGCGAAGTATTGGTCGCGAGCGGCAGCAGGTAACGCGTGATGTCGAATGCCCGGGCCTTTAGCGTGCGCTCGTAGCCGTCCTGCTTCATATCGGCGGGCTTCGGCGTGATGCTGATCAGGTAATCGGTCATGTGCGCCGAGAGCGCATCGTATTCGGTGAACAGGAAGTCGACCGTGTCGCGGTAGAGCTTGCGGGCTTCGTCGTCGCCGCCGAAGTCGGGCGTGTAGTATCCGCTCTTGCGGAAATTCTGATAGCGCGTGGAGCGTTCCTGGCCATCCCAGCGCTGTTCGTCGGCGAGTTCGATGGCGGCGAGAATCGACAGGCGCTCGATGGCTAGCGCGATGTGTGCCAAGTCAGCGATCGAGCGGTGGCCGTACTGGAAATAGAAGGTGTTGAGGAACTTCTCCGCCTTCTGCGTGCTGATCTCGCGCAGCGATTCCTTCATCGACAACGCCGAGCGCGAATACTTCGCCATGGCATAGGCCTGGATCTCGGGCTCGACGCCGAAGACGGCAAAGACTTCCGTCGAGGGCTCGACCTGTGTGGCGCGGGCGCTCTCGCCCGCGTCGGCCGACAACTGCTCGATAGCCGGCTTCTGTAATGCCGGCCCGCGATGCGTCGAGCGGTGACCGCCAGCCTGGGACTCGGTGGACTTCTTGTCAGAAGGATCGGGCATCGTGATGACGTTGGTTGCAGATTGGGACATGGGAGTGCTCGAATGTTACGCGCCGCGCTTGTGGATAAGCAATGCGATTCGTTGCCGGCCATGAGAAGGAAAATGTAGGGACAGCCGCCCGGCTGTCCGGTCGAGCGAAGCTCGACGGCCGCGGCAAGCACCATTCGACGGCCATTCTGCAAGACAATACTCCGCGTATAATGCTGCGTTCCGCAATCATTTGATAGCGGTACGGAGAACTCTCATGTCTCTCGCTGGACACGTGGCATTCGTCACCGGCGCCTCGCAAGGCATCGGACGGACCTGCGCTCTTCGGCTTGCAAAGGAAGGCGCGACTGTGGCTGTCGCCGCTCGCAATCAGGAAAAGTTGAACGAGTTAGTCAATGAGATCGCGAACGCTGGAGGGAAAGCAGCAGCCTTTCCCCTCGATGTCGCCGACGAAGAGCAGGTTAAGGCGATAATCAAAGCGGCCATCGCGCAGTTCGGGAAGATTGACATCCTCGTCAATAATGCCGGCATTACCCGAGATCAGCTCGTGATGCGGATGAAGCGCGCAGACTGGGACGCGGTGCTGCAGACGAACCTTACATCGGCTTATCTCTGCACCCAGCAGGTTATTCCGTCGATGTTGAAGCAGCGCTGGGGACGGGTCGTCAACGTCACCAGCGTCTTCGGGCAGATGGGCCAGGCCGGGCAGGCCAACTACGCGGCATCGAAGGCCGGGCTGATCGGGCTGACCATGGCGATCGCGCGCGAAGTGGGGTCGCGCAACATTACTTGTAACGCGGTTGCACCGGGATTCATCGAAACTCCCATGACCGATGTGCTGAGCGACGAATTGAAGCAGAACGCCGTCAAGCAGATTCCGCTGGGGCGGGTAGGGACTACGGGAGACATCGCTGGCGCGGTCGCATTCCTCGCCTCCGAGGATGCTTCTTACATCACCGGGCATGTGCTTAGCGTGAATGGCGGCATGTTGATGGGATGACCTCACCCCAGAGGACACGGAGGTCCACAAAGGAATCATGAAAGCCGAAAAGAAAGCTTTTGCGCTCTCCTCCGTGTCCTCTGTGGTGAAAGATTTTTCTTTCCGGCAAGCCGAATCTCCAGGCCAAATCGCCCAGGCCCGAGAACTCTTCCTTGAATACGCGCAATCGCTCGGCTTCAGTCTGTGCTTTCAGAATTTCGACAAGGAACTTGCGAACCTTCCCGGAGATTACGCACCTCCTGACGGACGCTTGCTGCTGGCCGAATTCGAAGGCCAGGTAGCGGGATGCGTCGCGCTGCACAAACTTGAAGACGGCATCTGCGAGATGAAGCGGCTTTACCTGCGTTCGCCGTTTCGCGGAAAGGGACTGGGACGCGCTATCGCCGACCGTATCATTGCCGAAGCCCGGACGATCGGATACCAGCGAATGCGGCTCGACACGGTCGAGCCTGTCATGAAAGATGCGGTCGAAATGTACCGGAGGATCGGATTCCGCGAGATCGCTCCCTACTGCAAGAATCCCATCGCCGGCGCGCTCTACATGGAACTGCAGTTGTAAGTCGGCACCGTCTTCAGCCACAATGTCGGCCGCCACATGACATGACACCACCTGGGAGAATTCATCATGAAAAGAATGCTTGCGCTGATTGCAGTTCTCACGCTCGCCGCATCCACTTGGGCGGCCGACGGAAAAACGGTCAGCTACAAAAGCGGCGATGAAACCGTACAAGGCGTGCTCTACACGCCCTCGGGCAAAGGACCATTCCCGGCGCTCATCGTGATTCACGAGTGGTGGGGGTTGAACGATTGGGTAAAGGATCAAGCTTCGAAGCTTTCGGATCAGGGCTATGTCGCGCTAGCGGTTGATCTTTATCGCGCCAAAGTTGCCACGACTCCCGAGATGGCGCACGAGATCATGCGCGGCGTTCCTGAAGATCGCGCGAAACGCGACCTGCATGCCGCTTTCGAATTCCTGGTATCGCAACCCAACGTGAAGAAGGAACGCATCGGCGCCATCGGATGGTGCATGGGCGGCGGCTACTCACTCGATGTCGCACTGCAGGAGCCCACGCTTGCCGCGGACGTCATCAACTACGGGCATCTCGCTACGGATACGGACGCGCTAAAGAAGATCAATGCGCCAATTCTCGGACTGTTCGCCGGGCAGGACCGCGGGATCACCCCCGATGATGTGCACAAATTTGAGGCAGCGCTGAAGCAACTCGGGAAGAAAGTGGAGATCAAGATTTACGACGACGCGGGACACGCTTTCGAAAATCCCAACAACAAAGACGGGTATCGCGAGGCCGACTCGGCCGACGCACGGAAGCGTACAGTGGAGTTTCTGGCGATGACACTGAAGAAATAAGGCGAATCCTGCTCCCCGCGGAAAGCCGTGCTGGACCTGAGGTTTCAGCGATCCACAATTCCTTGCACAGCGTATAAAAAATGCGCGGAAGCGTCGTTTATTTCGCTTGCTGCCATTCGTTTTTCACATGGCACAAAGGTCTTAGTGATTGGCACAAATTTCCCCTTGCCAGAAGTTGCCGCTCTGGTTACCATGACCCATCCTGAAATGCTCCCTACCATGAATATCGGCGAGACCATCCGCAACTACCGGCTCCAAAAAGGGATGTCTCAGGGCGACATCGAAAAGCGAACTGGCCTGCTCCGTTGCTACCTGTCGCGCGTGGAAAACGGCCATACCATCCCGTCGCTGGATACGCTGTCGAAAATCGCCGGAGCCATGGAGTTACCACTTTCACAATTCTTCTCTGACCCGAATCACAGCAACGGGTCCAAGGGTTTGCCCCAGCTGTCCGACGACGAAGTCCGCTTCCTGAGCCAGATCCGGCGCTACTCCACCAGCCTGAACGACAGCGACCGCAAGCTGGTGCTCGCCATGGTGAAGAAAATGGCGTCGAATTCCGCAAAATAGCTCCTAGCTACTAGCTTCCAGATCCTAGCCAAAGTCGCCACCCCTTACTTTCGTACCATGCCCTTTGGTGCCCGATGGGAACCTCGTGCCGGGGATTATCTCTCCACTAAACTATGCGTGGAGACCTCTGTGACGACCGACGAGGAACTAAATCATCTCGACACGCAACTGCGCCGGCTGAAGATCGAGTACGAAATTTTCTTCAGCAATCCGAGCAAGCGTCCTCCCGCGGATATCGAGTGGAAGGTGCTCGCGCTATTGCGGAAGTTTTCCGATGGCGGACGCATGAACTTTTCGCAGCGCTACCGCTACAACGAAATGGCCCAGCGATATGCCATCTACAGCGACTTGTGGCGCAAGAAGTGCCGCATTCGAGAGGAAGGATACCGCCGCCCCCAAGATGCCCTGCTATCGGTGCAAGGGGTGCGCACGGGCGAGGAGGACCACAAGCAGCAGCATCATCCTGCGTACGGCGTAAGCCATGCGGCCGCGGCAGCGCCTGCCGGGAGCAAGGCATCTCAGCCCTTAACGCTGCACAGCGTTGACCCTTCGGAAAAAGAGCAGGTGGAACGGCTCTACAACACGCTGGTCGCGGCCAAGAAGAAAGCGGGAGAAAACGTGACCGGTACGATCGATTCGTTCACCGCGTTCGTGCAGAAAAAGACGGAGCAGATTCGCAAGCAATATCACTGCGAAGGCGTCGAGTACTCGGTCGAATTGGCCGACGGTCACGTGAAGCTGAAGGCCAAAGCCAAGACGTAGACCCTGCACCCAACAATTCGTGAAGCTTGCACGACGAATTCTGATCACCGTCGGTGTCACACTCACGATTACTTTCATCGGGATACACTGGGTCGCTCCGGTTGTCTTTTCCTTGTATTCGTCCAGAAAGGCTCTACCCATCACTAAAGTCGTACCCACTGAGTTGAAAGACCGATCCGTGTCACAGGCGACTGGAACCAAGCTGTCGTATCTAGGTTATGAATTTGAGGTTCCGTGGAGCGACCTGGACGAATCGAAGACTGAGCGTTACCCCCAAAACAAGCCTGACAAGAGTATGGCTCGACTCCATTTCCGTTCGGGGCTGCAATCAATCGTCATCACCGGCCCGCCTCATTCCATGGCTGATCAAATGACCAGGACGGACTTCAAGATGTCTCCACAAGCATTCACCGCCGTCTTCGGACAACAAGCAGCGGATTCGGACTATGAATTCATGAAACGCGTCCTCGAGTTCTCACCCAATAAGATGCACCCGTGGACTCTGTCGACCACCCTCTCGTCTCGCGAGCAATTTCTTCTTCTAACTAAGTCTATCGTTCCGTCCAAGCCGGCCGAAACCGGTATTTTCAAGGTGCGCAATGCCAGCTGCCAAGGCTTTCAACAAGGCAATCCTCAGGTGCGACCAGACAGTCTTCTGTTGAACCTGTACTACCAAAATGCCAGCATCGAGATCTTACTCGTGCAAAAATATTACGGGAGTCCTGGTGGCGTTACTCAGCCTGAGATCAATCGAATCGTCCAGACACTGCACCGAAGTCCAACCCAACTCGCGACCTCAGCAAAATGAAACAACTCCCCGCCTTAGCCTAGAGCTGCACAGCCTCGATTGTCCCTGCCTTGATTCCCTTCGTGCCCCTAGTGGTTCATGAACTTAGCCATCAATCTCCCAGTCCTTAGGGCGAGCGCCGGCCGCTACTGATAGAATTTCGGGTCGCCATTCATCGTTCATCAGCTGTCTAAGAGGGCTCATCATGTCCGCCTCCAAAATCCGCCGCGCCATTCTCAGCGTTACCGACAAAACCGGACTTGTAGATTTTGCCCGAAGACTCTCCGCCCTCGGCGTCGAGCTGGTCTCTACCGGAGGCACCGCCAAGTTGTTGCGTGACTCCGGCATTGCCGTGAAAGATATCTCCGACCTCACCGGCTTCCCTGAAATGCTGGATGGGCGCGTAAAGACGCTACACCCCAAGGTTCATGGCGGAATCCTGCATCGCCGTGAAGATCCCAGGCATCTCGCTGCCGTGAAGGAGCACGGCATTCAGCCTATCGATATGGTCGTTGTAAATCTTTATGCGTTTGAGAAAACCGCAGCAAAACCCGGAGTCGCCTTTGAAGAGCTGATGGAAAACATCGACATCGGCGGGCCGTCGATGATCCGTTCAGCGGCAAAGAATTTCCAGGATGTCGCCGTCGTGACCTCGGCGGCGGATTACGACGCGATCACTGCCGAACTCGAACGTGAGAAGGGACAACTCTCCAAAGAAACGAAGTGGCGCCTCGCGCAAAAGGCGTTCGCCACGACGGCCGCCTACGATTCCGCGATCGCTTCCACGCTGGAGCCGATCAGCCCGGAGAAGACGCAGCGGGAATCCAGCTTCCCGAATAATCTGCGTTTTTCGTTTCACAAGACTCTCGACCTGCGCTACGGCGAAAATCCGCACCAGAAAGCCGCGATGTATTCCGACGGTTCGGACGCAGGGGTTGCGAACGCGCGGCAATTGCAGGGCAAGGAACTGTCTTACAACAACATCGTCGACCTCCAAGCGGCGTGGGATCTGGCGCAAGAATTCGACGAACCGGTGGTCGCCATCATCAAGCACACCAACCCGTGCGGCACGGCGACGGGCAAGACGCTGGCTGAGGCCTACAAGCGGGCACTGGAGTGCGATCCCGTGTCAGCGTTCGGCGGAGTCATCGGAGTGAATCGGCCAGTGGACGCCGCAGCCGCCGCGGAAATGCACAAGCTTTTCCTGGAAGTGATCGCCGCGCCGGGATTTGACGAAGCGGCGAAGGCGAAGTTTGCCTCGAAGAAGAATCTTCGCTTGGTCGAAGTCACACCCGCAAATCAGAAATGGATCCTGAAAAATGTTTCTGGCGGCATGCTGGTGCAGGACGCCGACGTGCGCCCGCTCCAGGATGCTGACTTAAGGGTAGTCACGAAACGGCCGCCGACACCCGAAGAAATGCGAGCGCTACTTTTCGCCTGGAAGGTCTGCAAGCACGTGAAGTCCAACGCGATCGTCTATGCGCGCGAAGGACAGACAGTGGGCGTGGGAGCCGGACAAATGTCGCGGGTGGATTCGGCCAAGATCGGCGCGATGAAGGCTCAACTGCCGCTCAAGGGTACTGTGGTCGCTTCGGACGCGTTCTTTCCCTTTCCTGATGGCGTCGAAGAGATTGCGAAGGCCGGGGCCACGGCCGTGATCCAGCCCGGCGGCTCCCAGCGCGATCCGGAAGTGATCGAGGCGGCGGACCGCCTGGGGCTGGCGATGGTATTTACAGGCGTGAGGCACTTCAGACATTAAGAGAGAACCTCGGGCCCCGGGGGTCGGACCTTGGACGCCTCAAGGCGTAGCTGACAGACCGGTATCCCTTCAAGAAACCACCACAAAACAACAGCTTTCCGTATCTTGGGACAGCAGGTTTCCGACGATTACCGGGTCACTGTACTTCTGGAACGTCGATTTACTTTCCTTTACACCACATTTGTTTCCAACCCTCAGAAACCGGGTTAGAATAAAGGCACCTTCCCCCCGACGGCTTTGCATCCAACAAGCTGAGGTAATCCGGAAGCGCGCTTTTGAGCGCAGTTAGGTCCAGGATGATGAGAATTTTTCGTCTTTTCTTAGTTTTGGGAGTGGCATCTGTCGCTGTCGCTCAAACCAGCCAGTCCACGCCCGCCACGCCGGAATCCGGCCAGTCCGCGCCGCGCAAAGTCGACAAAGCCGCCGCGTACTACCACTACACGCTGGCGCATATGTACGAGGAGATGGTTACAGCGTACGGCCGCAGCGACCTGGCTCTCAAGGCTACCGAGGAATACCGGCTGGCGATTGAAGCGGATCCCTCGTCGGAATTCCTGACCTCGAGCCTGGCCGAACTGTACGTCAAGACCGGACGCATTGCCGACGCCGTACGAGAAGCCCAGGACATCATCAAGCGCGATCCGACGAATCTGGAAGCGCACAAACTTCTGGGCCGCATCTACCTGCGTTCTCTCGGCGACATGCCGGGCGGAAACGGGTCGGACAACATTTTGAAGCTCGCGATCGAGCAATATCAGGAGATCGTGAAGCTCGATCCGCAGAGCGTAGACGATCACCTGCTCCTCGGACGCCTGTACCGTTTGAGTAGCGACATGCCGAAGGCGGAAGCCGAGCTGAACACGGCAATCAAGATCGATCCCAACTCGGAAGAGGCGGTCACCACTCTGGCGATGCTCTACACCGATGAGGGCGATACGGCACATGCGCTCAAGGTCCTGAGCTCGATTCCCGATTCCGCGCGGTCGGCCAAGTTGTACTCCGCACTCGGAGCCGCGTACGAGCAGCGCAAGGAATACAAGAACGCGATTGATTCCTACAAGCACGCGATCGTGCTCGACCGCGACAACCTGGACGCGATCCGCGGTCTCGCCGAAAATTATCTGAATGATGGCCAGCTCGAGGCTGCGCTCGAACAGTACAAGGTCATCTCCGATTCGAATCCCGAAGATGCGCAGACTTACGTTCGCATCGCCGAGATCTACCGGCGGCAGGCGAAGTACGATCTGGCGCTGGAGAATCTGAAGCACGCTGATACCTTGATTCCCGACACCGCCGAAGTCCCTTACAGCATGGCTGCCGTGTACCAGGCGCAGGGACGCTACGATGAAGCGGCCAAGCTGCTGCAGGATCTTCTGAAGAAAACCGAGAAGAGCAGCGAAATCGGCACCAGCCAGACCGATCGCAACAATCGCGCGATCTTCATCGAGCGCCTGGGGATGGTCTACCGCGAGCAGGAAAACTACACCGCGGCCGTCGAGACATTCCGCAAGATGCTGACGCTGGGCGATGAGAACGCCCGCAGCGGCTATCAGGAAATCATCGATACGTACCGCGACTCCAAGCAGTGGCCACAGGCTACGGCAGCGGCGAAGGAAGCCGTGCAGAAGCTGCCGAACGATCGTGACCTGCGCATGGTGCTGGATGCGCAACTCGCCGACATGGGCGATTTTGATCAGGCCGTCGCAGACATTAAGGGCATGCTCAAAGGCGGCCCAGAAGACCGCGATGTGCACCTGCGGCTGGCCATCATCTACACTCGCGCCAAGCGTTGGAACGATGCCGAACAGTCACTCGCCAAGGCGGAGCAACTGTCTGGCAAGCCGGATGACAAAGCATACGTGAGTTTCCTGCGTGGCGATCTCTACCAGCGGCAGAAGATGTTTGACCAGGCGGACAGCGAGTTCCGCAAAGTGCTGGCCGTGACTCCACCGACAGATCCGCAGGCGGCGGCGACGCTGAACTATCTCGGCTACATGAATGCCGATCGCGGCGTGAAGCTCGAGGAATCGCTCAACTACATCAAGCAGGCACTCACGTTCGAACCGAACAACGGAGCGTACCTCGACTCGCTCGGCTGGGCTTACTTCAAGCTGGGCAAGTACGACATGGCGGAAGAAAACCTGAATAAAGCCGCGGTGCATATGGGATCAGATCCCACGGTGCAGGAACATCTGGGCGATCTCTATCAGAAGACGGGACGCTTGAAACTAGCCGCCTCGCACTGGGATCGCGCAGTACAGGAATGGAATAAGACCGTTCCCGCCGAGCAGGACTCGGAAGCCTTCGCCAAGGTGCAGCAGAAACTTGATGCTGCCAAGGTGAGGCTGGCAAAAGAAGACTCCAACAAGTAGCAACTTGAGGGTGCCCCATCCTTAACGTCGCGTCTTTTGCGACGTTAGGGTGGGGATTTTGACTTTCGCACCCGGCCCCATCCCGCGTCTCGCGATAAACTTCTCTAATCATGCAGACGGCCCTGAGCATCACCATTCGCGAAGGCACCACCGCCGACATTCCGGAAATCGCCCGCCAGCGACGCCGCATGTGCGAGGACATGAACTACACCGACGCCGACGTCCTGTCGGCGATGGTAAACGCGACTGGCGACTATCTGAAGAAGGCGATTCCCGAAGGCTCGTTCCGCTCGTGGCTGGCATGCGACAGCGACCGAGTCGTGGCAGGAGGCGCCGTGCTGATCAGCCCCTGGCCCGCGCACGCCTACGATCTTGAATGCCGGCGGGCAACGATCCTCAACGTTTATACCGAACCGGAGTACCGCCGGCGCGGCATTGCTCGTCAGATTATGGAT
>Ga0210401_10000865_pt1 | contig 36501 bp, 29 predicted proteins | sample IncBWH32MmetaG_FD_150866 | JGI IMG/M metagenome (GOLD analysis project Ga0210401, IMG submission 150866) | Forest soil microbial communities from Barre Woods Harvard Forest LTER site, Petersham, Massachusetts, United States - Inc-BW-H-32-M | ecosystem: Environmental > Terrestrial > Soil >... | reverse complement strand
GCGTCGAAGGAGCGGGCGATCTCCCCGGTTTCGTCGGTGCTGCCGGAATCGACGACGTAAATCTCACCTGCTCCACGCAAAGACTCTAGACAGCGAGGCAAGTTGCGGGCCTCGTTGCGGACAGGAATGATCACGCTTACGGGCAAGGAGACGGTGCGCGGCTTTGGCTGCAGGAGTCCCGGTTCCTCGAGCGTTTGCATAGTAGACGTCAAGAGACTGGAAACATACTACCGTTGAATCTGGGGGCTCCCATATGACAGAAAAGATGACAGCGGAACCTAACGGCCGTAACTTCGTCGACTATTGACGGTTTGTAGACGTTGCTCATCGAAACTGTTTTTCAATCACGATTCGGCGGGCGCCTTGAAATAGACTGGGTAAACGGTGTGTAACCTGGCAGGGAAGTTCTGCTTAAGGAGCTGCATGCGCATTTTGATCACGGGTGGGGCGGGTTTCATTGGCTCGCATCTTTCGGACCACCTGCTCGGCCAGGGTAACGAGGTTACGGTCATCGACGATCTCTCGACCGGAAGCATGGACAACATTCGCGAGGCCAAGCAGTATGGTCGCTTCCGCTACTTTATTGACACGATCTTCGACAGACCGCTGCTAGCGGAATTGATCGACGATGCGGATGTCGTGTTCCATCTGGCTGCCGCCGTCGGCGTGCTGAACATCGTTGAATCACCGGTGCGCACGATCGAGACTAATGTCGGCGGCTCTGAACTGGTGTTGGAATTGGCGGCGAAGAAAAAGAAACGGGTGCTGGTCGCCTCTACTTCGGAGGTATACGGAAAGTCCACCAAGTTTCCTTTCTCGGAAGAAGATGATCTGGTGCTGGGGCCGACTACAAAAGCACGGTGGAGTTATGCCTGCTCGAAGGCAATCGATGAATTCCTGGCGCTGGCCTACCATCGCGAACGCAAGCTTCCTGTCACGATTGTTCGGCTGTTTAACACGGTGGGTCCGCGGCAGACGGGCCGCTATGGCATGGTGCTGCCGACTTTCGTACGGCAAGCACTTTGTGGCGTGCCTTTGAGTGTCTTTGGCAATGGCGAGCAATCCCGATGTTTCGCCCATGTCGAGGACATCGTTAAAGGATTAGTGCAGTGCATTTCCTGCGACGCGGCAGTTGGCCACGTTTTCAATCTCGGCAACACCGAGGAAGTGACAATGAATGCGCTGGCGGAGAAAGTAATCGAGGCAACCGAGTCGACCAGCACCGTCAGGTATCTTAGTTACGATGAGGCGTACGGTAAGGGTTTCGAAGACATGCAGCGGCGCGTTCCTGACATTTCGAAAGCCCGCCAGTGGTTTGGTTATGTGCCGAGCCAGTCACTCGACGACATTGTGAAGAGTGTGGTGGCTTACTGCAGCCTGTCTACGCGAGCTTCCACGTCGCAGGTCACAGCGTCCGTCGCTGCCGATTAGCGTACTGCAAGGAATCCGCGCAGATGTTCAGCCTGTTAGGCCGCGCGAGGATATGCCGGGTTGGCGTGCCTGAGGCTGTGAGCCAACGATACAAGTTGATCGACGTGGTCACGCCAGGAAAACTCCCTCGACCGTTTCAACCCACATTCAGCAAGCTTTTTTCTCAGCTCGGAGGATTGTTCTAACTGGACGACACAGTCAGCTAATTGTGGGGGAGAAAAGCGCGGAAAATACACGGCTGCATTCCCGCAGACTTCGCGATGCACCGGCAGGTCAGAGGCTACCACGGGCAACCGGCAAGCCATGGCTTCGACCAGAGGATGGGCGAAGGTTTCGGCATAGGCGGGAGTAACGTAAAAATCACAGGCGCGGAGTACGTGCTGTAAATGGCAGTATGGAATTGCACCCAGCTCAACCACTTCATCTGAAATACCAAGATCCTGGACGAGAGCAGCCGCGGCTGCCGTGCGATAGGCGCCGGAATTCTCTTCCGACGACAGTTTGCAGGTCAGGAAGAGCTTAACGTTCCTCCCACGCAAGCGCTCTTTGATATAAGGTAGGGCCCCCAACAAGGTTTCGAAATTCCGGTAGTAGTTGTAGTGACTCACGAAGATGAGGCGCAGGGCGTCTTTGCCCGAATCGATCTTGTCCTGAATTTCTGGGGGCAGTTGGTTCTGGTCGCGGAAGAATATGTCGGGATCGAAGCCGTGATAAATGCTGACGACTTTGCCCCCACTCCATACCCGCAGCGTATCGGCGAAAGACTTGCTGGGAGCCACGGTGCAGTCAGCCCAGCCAACCGAGCGCCGGGCGAAGAAGCCTCTAGCCCGAGTGTCCAACCAGATGCGGTAGGCCCTGCGCGCACCTAGATCGTCGTAAAAGTCGGGAGAAGTATAGAGGGAGTTCCCCGAAAGAAGGATCTGGGGCACGGGCGATCGCAGCAGGGCGAAATTGCCGGCCGAAATCAATACATCGGCGCCACTCTTCCGGATCATTCGGGACAGCAGAGACTGCTCCCAACAAAATCGCCCCGCGGCGCCAGCGGGAATTTCCAGTTCAACAAACGAAATGTTAGACGGATTGCCAAGCTCATTCCTTAACTGAGGACTGAGAACGACAGTAGCCCGAATCCCCTGCTGTCCGGAAAGATGGGGAACGACGTTGCGCACGTAGGTCAGCCCGCTGGCCGCGCTGGCCGCGAGACAGTTGAAAAAGAGATGCATCATAGACCGAGTGTGGCGGCAATTATAGTTCAAGGTGTTGCGGACAGTTCTCTCTTGTTGCTGCCAGTCATCAGCATTGGCAACCGCAGGTTTCTAGGGAAAAAGAAACTCCTTAAAGGCCGCGAAAACGAGTTAGCGCGCAGTAGATCTGCGGCGGAGTATCTTACTTGCCAGCTTCCCACCATCTCCCAGTCAGGCGACTATTTGTTTGTATGGTAGCGATTTCAAAGCCCACTGCTTGCAAGCACGAGCCTGATGGGGTCCCGCCTAACGTGGCCCAATCAACACGAAAGGACACAACGATAGACTCCATTTTGGAGAGGGAATTGCTGCGCCTCTTGGTCTGTCCGAGGGATCATCTAGTGCTAGAAGGGCGAGACGGGCACTTGATCTGCCCGAGCGGTCATCGTTATCCGGTCGTCGATGGAATTCCCATCCTCCTGCTCTCGGAAACGCAGCAAACCCATGTGGAAGGCACTCGCTCCCTGCAGGTTGGTGCGTCAGGCGGATCCGGTCCCACACCGCTCCCGAGTCCGCTGCTGGGAGAAATCGATCCGTTTGTCCAAAACGTCATTGCAGCGACGAATGGCATGCTCTATATCCGCCTGATAGGCAAGCTCACTGATTATCCGATCCCTTATCTCCGGCTTCCTCCTGGCGGGGGTAAGCGATTTCTGGAAATCGGATGTAACTGGGGACGGTGGTGCATTGCTGCGGCCCGGATGGGCTATCGCCCTGTGGGAATCGACCCATCGCTGAAAGGAATCCGCGCGGCGCGGCAGGTAGCGCAGCACCTTGGGATAGAGGCGCATTATGTGGTTGCGGATGGCCGTTATTTGCCCTTCGCTAACGGAACGTTCGATCAGGTGTTTTCCTACAGCGTGCTGCAGCATCTCTCGAGGGAGAATGTCCGCCTCACATTGCAAGAGATTGCCCGAGCATTGGGCTCAGCAGGAGGCTTCCTTGTGCAAATGCCAAATTGCTTTGGCATTCGCTGTCTTTATCATCAAGCCCGCCGCGGGTTCCGCGAGGGCAACGACTTCGACGTGCGTTACTGGACTCCTAGGGAATTGGCCTCGACCTTCCGTGCGATCTTTGGGTCCGCTCACATTTTTGTGGATGGTTTCTTTTCGCTTAACCCGCAGATTAGCGATGTAAGTCTTCTTCCCTGGAAGTATCGCGCCGTGGTCTACGCTTCAGAGGCATTGCGCAAAATCAGCGGAATACTATCTCCCTTAACTTATGTGGCAGATAGTCTGTACGTCAAAGGGACGGGGAGAAATCCGAGGCTCCAGAAAATCATCGACCAAGGGGAATGGTGCCAAAACTTTGAGTCCACGTAGGGGGAGCGCTCTGGGCGGCAGGTGCGGCCGAGGGAGCAGTCGCAGCGAGAACGTCGACCATGATGAAGGCCAGAGCCCAGAAAAAGACGCAAAGATAGTAACCTGGCGCGAAAAGCCAGTCTTCAAAGGCCGCGTGGATCAAACCTGCTGTCAAGACTCCGGCCAAAGGAATTGCGGGAGATAGAACATTTCCTGTCCGTCGCATCTGTGCTAAGGCGCGGCCGACATTCACCGCAACCAGCAGCACTAACCCGAAAAAAGGAATATCTCCCACAAATCCCACCCATTCCGTAATCGCCAAGTAGCTGTTGCCATGCTCTCGCGTGGCCTCACGGAGTGATTTGTAGGAATCGGGCTGCTCCACGGCCTCGCTGCTGGTGGGGCTGGTTCCAAACCCGCTGCCCCACCAGGGGTGCGCTTGAATGGTCGAAAGGGTCTCATCCCAAATGGGTCGGCGGGACGCGAGAACTCCGTCCTCCCGATGTCCTTTGTATACGAAGACAGATGTGAGTGACTGCGAAGGTTGCTGGTGGAAAGGCACCGCTGCGGCCACGAGGGCGGCTAACGCAAGGGCGACGCCAAACCCTTTGAGCAGCAGTCCATACCTGCGCAGAGCGACACATAACAAAATGCAGGAGACTGCAGCTGCCGCGATGCCGGCGCGCGCATAGCTGCTAAACAGCAACAGAAGAGCGAGTGCGAATGCAAGGGTTCGGCGCCAGCGCGTGGTGGACCGTTCGCTCACCAGGATTCCCCATAGCAAGACCGGGATCGTAGCGACTCCCATCACCGCGCCCAAGGAGTTTGGGTTGCCGAAAATCTCGGCGTGAAAGATGAAATAGGAAATTGCGGCGTTGTATACCAGCAATTCGCAACCCAGTAACAATTTCCCAAAAAAACTGGCGGCCCTTCCCGTCACAGCCACCCGCGCTCCAGATGAGCCATAGAGGAAGAGGAGCAGCAAGCCCATCGCCTTGAGAAAGGCTAAGCTCGGATAGGCTGACACTGCAGCGGATACCAGGGCCGCCACGACACAAAAGAGCGCCACCAGATGGAATGTTGCGAAGCAGTATCGCTCATTTCTACCGTAAACAACCAAACCAGCAAGAGCACCCACGGCCAGAACAAGCCATCGCCCAGAAGTCCATTCTCCATTCAGGGGCAGTGTCATGCCGGCCCAAAGAAAAGCTGCCAGCAAGAAGGGGAAGAATCGTGCCCGGTAATTCCAAATCGCCGCTAGTAGAACCTGGAGAAACAGCAGATTCGTAAGCTCATCGGAATTGCTGAAATATTCTGGATGGAAGGCCGCCGCATATACGGCAAACAGGCAGCATATAGCGATCACGACCGGCGGGAAAAATCTGGACAAGCGGTCAATCATGCAGCGCATCTCCCGTGCGGCAGCACAGCACTGGCTATGCCGGCAGCCCAAGCTTCGGGCGAATATTGCTCGATGCGTTCCCTGCTGCGATGGCCCATAAGGGATCGCAGTTCGGTGTCCCGGGCGAGTTGGTCCATTGCGGCAGCGAGTTGGTCGATGTCACCGGGAGAAACCACGCGACCGTTCCAACCGTTTTCTACCAAGTCGGCTACACAGCCTGCCGCGCCGGAAGAAATGACAGGCAAACCACACGCCATCGCTTCATTCACGACCAAGCCCCAGGGATCGCTGTGCGTGGGGAAGACGAAGATGTCTGCGAGTGCATAATATACAGGTAACTGTTCGCGCTGAGCAAAGCCTACGAGCTGAATGCACCCAGGATTGATAGCGGCGGCACGCTGAAGAAGTGCGGATCGCGCGGCACCGTCTCCGACAAATACCAGGCCCATTTCCTTCCTCAGTGCCGGTGTCAGCGCGCCATATGCGCTCAGCAGATCGAAGATGCCTTTTTCTGGTACCAGACGGCCGGCAAAGAGAAAAAAACGAGCGGGCAAGCCCAAAGCCTCACGATGCATGGCTGCGTCACTGCGAACGACCGCGGCCCTCCGCGCAAAAAATTGCGTGTCAACTGCGTTCGGCGCAGTGAAAATCATCTCTTCCGACACGCCGTAAGTCCTCAAATATTCGACTGAGGACTTTCCGGGGACGACAAACGCAGCGCAACTGCGCAGAAATCTTGCTTTCAGGAATTCGACCAACATCCGGCCGCCGCGAAAGTCTCTCGTCGTGCTCTCCGACCATAAACCGAATGGCACGCGATTTCGTTGCGCCCACGAGATGGATTGCCATGAAGCAAAATAGTTGTAGCCGCCGCAGATGATGAAATCTGGTTCCGCTTGCTGCAGCGCAACTTCCGCTCCCCAGTTCAGCAAGAAGCTATGCCTGCCCACTCGTCGCCTCCACGAACGAAGCACCTGGTAAGAAAAGCGGATTTCCTCTTTGTAAACCAGCCACTGGCGCTGAGTGCAATCGTTCTCCGCCAGGAATATTAGGTGCAGGTCGATCCCGTGGTGTTGCGCGAGTGCGTTGAAGACTGGAATTCGGTAAGGTGCAATGATCTCAGTAATAATTACGACCCGGCGGTTCATGCCACGCACTCCCGATATAGGGTCGCAAGGTGAGCAGCCTGATGTGCCGAGGTAAGGCTTTGAAGGGTGGTGCGGCGAGCCGCCTCGCCGATCTGCCGTCGAAGCTCCTGGTTTTGCAGAAGCGACGAAAGCGCCGCGATTAATTCTTGCAAGTTGCCGGGATCAATCAGCCAGCCATTGCTTCCGTGCCGGATAATTTCATCGATCCCCTGGCCTCGGCACGCGATCACGGCTTTTTCGGTGGACATTGCCTCCAGATAAACACAACCGAGCCCTTCATACCGGCTGGGCAGAGCGAAAAGTACACACCGTCGCATCGCATCGGCTACCTGCTTTCGACTTTGACGGCCGAGAAAACGAACCCGATCGGCAATGTGGCAGTCGCTGGCCAATCTGGTCAGACGCCGATGTTCGGGACCGTCGCCAATAATTTCATATGAGATATCCGGAAAGTGGGGAAGCACCGCCGTAAGCGCCCGCAGAAGCAGTTCGTGTCCTTTGATGGGAATCAGATTGCCGACGCTGAGGATGGTTGTGGACGGGGGCCCGCTCGGAGTCGGGGAAAACATCCGTGCATCGACGCTGTTGTAAATGACGGTCGTATTTACCGGCGCGGCAGCGCCGTCGATTACGTTTTCGGCAACTTTCTGGCTAATGCATATCACTCGCGACGCCGCACGATACACAAATTGCGCAACCCTGCTGCACCATTCGCCAGCAGATCCACGTACCTGGTTGTCAAAGAATGGGTCCAGGCCGTGAACGGTGACGACGCAAGGGATATTCAACTCGCGGCTCAACAGGACCGCAGCATGGCCGCACGGCAGCGCAGCATGAGCATGGATCAGATCAATCCGCCGGGACTGATGTAGCCGTCGGACCTTCGAAATCAAGCTCGCATAAAGAAATGCGCCGGCGGAAGCAAGACCGATTCCGCCCGGGATGCACGGATAGCGGATCCATCGTGCGATGGGAGTTATGGCGTCCGATCCTGCGCTGATGCGATGCAATGGCTGCACGGCCACAACCCAAGAGTTGACCTCGAACTCCTCCATCGCTCGTAGTGGCTCCGCGACAAAGCACCCGTTCGCGTCGTCGGAGGCAGTGGGATAGAAAGGAGTGAGAGTCAGGACTCGCATTGCGGGTTGGCGTGTTTTCTCTCCGAAGCGACAGCCCACTATCTGAAGATCCGACTGCGTGCTAGCCACGAGCTCATGCATCGGCACATCAGTTCTTTCTGGAGACTGAGATCAGGTATGGACTACCAAAGCAATTGCCTATGTTGTCCAGTCCAGAGAGTTTCAATAGTTTTTGAACAGCCCTGGCGACAAAATCGACCGGTTTTGGCAGGGTATACGTACAACGAAACGTCTTGTGATAGCCACAATGCAGTACGCTCAAACCAGCTTTCTCCAGCGCCTCACGCAATGCGGCACTTCGCATCAGCGTAAAGCGGTGGACGCGCAAGACCTCCGGATCAAACCACCCGCATAGCAACCGGTGAATGTGGGTCAAATTTGGCACGATAATGACGACGAGGCCGCCCGGCTTCACCCATTCGGCGTGTTTGTTGACCACTAGCTCGTGATCATCAAAGTGTTCAGCGAATCCTCCTGAGAAGACGAGATCGTATTTTCTGGTTGGCGTGGTCTGAAAAAAATCCGCGCTTAAGAGCTCTGCGTCCTGGATGCCGTTGTAAGACAGGTTAGCCCGAACATATTCCATGTTGTCTGAGTAATCGAGTCCGTCGACGCGGTATCCAAATTCCTTGTTTATGTAAATCATGTAGTTGCCGGAGGCACATCCGATTTCGATGGCATCGCCGCCGCCAGCATCGGAAAGGAATCTCGACAACACGCGGTGGTGTTCGTAAACCGGCCCTTCATAGAGGGTGACGGGTGGCAACTTGTTCCAGATCGAATTCCAATAGTTCTTGCCCGCGGCGTCTCCTGCAGGGTCACAGGGGTGCTGCTTACTTTGCGCGGATATGCCTCCTTCGCACGAAACCCCATTCACCCGTTACGCCCTCCGTTCGAGATGGATCTTCAAGCGCTAATTCGATTCCAGAAACGGACCGTCAGCGCATAAATACCAAGGTATGCCAAGGACCCCAAGGTGACTAGTGCCAAGACATGAACCGAAAACCGTGTCCGGAGAGTTACAACACTGGCCGCCATCACACAGGTGGCGGGAACCGACATTGCCACCGCGGTTAGCAGCGGTGGCCTACTCAGATCCTTAACGAAATGGTAGTTCATGACTGCCACAACACCCTGACTGAAGGCGGTTGTGAAGGCAGCCGCAACGGCTCCGTACCGGGGAATAAAGAGCAGATTCAGCACGACATTGGCCGAGGCCCCTCCGAGAACTGCGACAAGATATTTCTTTTCCCGGCCATTCGGTATGAGCTGCGCTCCGCAATAGCTTGCTGCTGGCCCGGTGATCATGGTCAGCATCAGCCAGCGGAACAGCATGCCCGACCCTGAATATTGGCTCCCAAAAACAAACTGGGTGAGAGGAACCGCCAAAATAAAGCCGCCAACAGCGATCGGTAGAGCTAGCCCGACGGTAGCATTGCCGAACCAGCGCAGATATCGCCTCTGAGCATTGCGATTCTCAGCACTGCGACCCTGGTCCACCGTTTCCGAAAGCAGGGGCAGAAACACCTGACCCAGGATCGGGAGGAAAGACATCGCCATTGTCATCAGACCGTAGCTCGCCACGTACGCTCCCAGTTCTGCGTCGGGTCGAAAATGCTTGAGCATGACCACGTCAATCTGGTCGTAGATCATTGACATGAGGCTGGAAAAGCCCATCACCAGGCAGATTGGAAGGAAAATACTCCAGGCTTGCGGCGAGATCTCCGGGAGAGGAATATGATACTGGCGACGTGCCGGCAGCCAGATAAGCAGAGTACTCAGACCCAAGGATAGCAAGGTTGCCGACGGAATGATCCATGCATCACCCGAGCCGCGAACCAGTGCGAGGATCAAGCCAGCGTACGCGAGTTGGGCGAGCGCGCCCTGCGCCGCGATACTCGACATGCGCGAGCGAGCGGCAAAAATCCATCGTGTGTCAAGACTGCCTGCCACGAATGCCAGACCAGAGAGCATTATCAAAAGACGCGTTTGGCCATCCGATGGCGCGAGGAACAAGGTGAAAATTGCGAGTAGCGCGTAAGCGCCAGTGGCAAACACAACCCGGGCCCCAAGAACGTGCTTGACGAGGAATGAAACCTGTTGACTGTTCTTGGCGGCTTCTCGCAGTGCATACGTGGAAAACCCCGGAGAGGCTAGCAGGCCAAAAAAGCCCGCGACTGCGGCGGCGAAGCCCAAACGTCCATAGGCGGCAGGTCCAAGTGCGCGAACTACTCGCGGGAACACGGCTAGGGGAATTGCCTTGTTGAGCAAGTCAAGCAGGACTAAGGCAACCGAGTTGTTGATGATGCGACCGAGACCCACTGCCGGTGGAGAAGACTGCTCCTTTGTGAGCTGAGCGGTGGCATTCATGCTGTGGTCTCTCCCCAACTGTCCGATCCCAGCAGTAGAAAACGTCGCACACTCATCCGCACGCGCTCCGAGCTTGAGTTACGCTTCTGCTCAATACCAGCCAGCGAAAAAGCAGTGCGCTTCGATCCGCACCAGCCTGATGCTCTTGATAGAGGTTGGCAACTCGGTGCGGTACGATTACATGGCTAAGTCGCTGCGAGACATCCACGATTGCTTCCTCCATTCGCCGGCGCAGACTGGTGCGAAACCAAGTATCGAGTGGTGGTGTGAAGCCTTGCTTCTTGCGCCATCGGACTTCCGGTGGAACCCAATCCGGCAAGCATCGGCGCAGCAAGGCCTTGCCTTGGCCGTGGGCAAAGTGATAGCCAATCGGCAGGCTAGCGACAAATGCAAAGAGGTCTCGATCCAGAAATGGAGTTCGACATTCCACCGCGCTGAACATGCTGGCGCGGTCCACCTTCACTAAAATTTGCTCGGGCAAATATCCGTTGGCCATGTCTTCCATGGCTGAAAGCGGATAGCTCAAACGCGCATGTTCGATTGCGGCATCCTTCAGTTCCTGTAACCCCGCACGTGCTCTGTCTTGATGTTCTGGCTGAAAGCAAGCCAAGGTCGAAGTTCGTTCCTGCTCAGGATAGAGAAGCTGCCAATCGTTCATATGTAGAAAGGTCAGCAGACCAGTGCCCCGCCATCGCGTGTTCCAGCAGCGAAGCAGGAACTCGGCGGCGCCATTAACTCCCGGCAAGCGGCGAAGCGGATGCCACCGCGAGTGCCAAAAGAACGGCCGGTAGCCACCAAAACATTCGTCTCCCCCATCTCCGGACATCATGACTTTGCAGTGCTGACGTGCTGCCCGGCAAACAGCGAACGTTGGAAACATTGAAGCGTCAGCAAAGGGCTCGTCGTAGTGGTCGATAAGATCGTCAAACACGCCCAGCAATTCGGCCGAGGAGAAGTGCACTTCATGATGGTCAGAACCGATGCGTTCCGCGATTTGCCTTGCGTAGTGCGCTTCGTTGAGTTCTTCGTCATCGAAGGACGCGCAAAAAGTCGTTAGGGAAGCGTTCGGAAGAAGTTCCCGGATCGAGCTGACCACGGCCGTCGAATCGATGCCGCCAGATAGGAAGGCGCCGACGGGTACATCGCTGCGTAGCCGTAACCGTACGGCTTCGCGAAAACGATTCTGGACCAGTTCGATTGCTTCCGTTTGGCTGAAAGGCCGATGACCATTTGAATTTACAAACTTGGGTCGCCAATATCGGAATGTACGCTTGTCCGATCCTGGGCCGAAGACAATGGCCTCGCCGGCCCGAAGCTTGGAAACTCCGCTAAGATGAGTTCGCGGCGCGGGAAGATAACCGAGCGCAAGAAATTGAGCCACCCCTGCCACGTCCAAGCTATGATCCACATTCTCGAGTGGCAGCAGAGCCTTTAGTTCTGAGGCGAAGGCCAGGCCTTTTCCGTCGCGGACAGGTGCCCAATAGAGCGGCTTCTCCCCAAAGCGGTCGCGGGCCAGAAAGAGCTGTTCGTTGCGGGTGTCGACGATGGCGAACGCATACATGCCCTCCAAATCGTCGAGCAGCGAGATTCCCTTTTCCTCGAAGAGGTGGACCATGACCTCGGTATCGCTGTTCGTGGAAAAACGGTGGCCTCGGGCCGTCAATTTCTCGCGCAACTCCAGATAGTTGTAAATCTCGCCATTACAAACCACCCAGATGGTTCCGTCTTCGTTGCTGATCGGCTGCGCACCGCCCTCGATGTCGATAATCGCCAGTCTTAGATGCCCCAGCAGGCAGCGCCCTTCCATGAGCGTCACACACTGCTGGCCATCAGGTCCTCGGTGCCGAAGGCGCAACTGCGCATGTTCTGCCCACGCTCTTGCAGAATCTGGCAAGGGACGAACCGGATCAAGCATGCCAAATATTCCGCACATATTAGGGGTTCTGACTTTGAGCGACCGCTTCCCGGAAAACGGCGGTCCATTGATCGGTAATGTGATTCCAATCAAATTTGTGTGAATGTCGGGTAGCAGCCGAAGCCATCAACTGCCGCATCGCCGGTTCGCGCAGGAGCACACCCAACTTTTGGGATAGTTCCTCATCCGACTCTGCCAGGAAGCCGGTCTCTCCATGTAAAACGTACTCTGGGTGGTAAACATTCATGGCGACTGACGGCAAGCCGCAAGCAGCCGCTTGTCCGAGCACCTGAGGATGACCCTCGACGATGCTTGGAAAAAGAAAAACATGCGCTTTCCGCATTTCTTCCCCAAGTTGCACGGGTGGTAGATGCCCCAAGAAGGAGACGTTGCGGCAGTCGTACTTTAGACACAAGGCGCGGCAGCGCTCTTCGGTTTCACCACGGCCCACCAAACGGAACTGTACATTCGGCCAGCTGGCTGCTTGCTCGATCACCAATTCGACGCGCTTCCACGGCCGAAAGCTGCCAGCATACAAAACGGTTAACGGTCGGGCGTCGCGAGTTGATGCTGGTTCCTCGCTAGGGAAGTAGAACCGGCGGTCGATTCCGTTGTAGATCGTTCCAGCCCTGATCCCAAATGTTTGGTGCACTGTTTCCGCAACGTAGGCTGAGTTTGCGAATACTGCATCACCTTCGACGATGGTACGCGCCGCCAAGCTCCCACACGTCGCGCTGCTCATTGCCGACACAACATGCGTGACTACCGCTGTCTTGAACCGGAGATTCTTGCGCAACCCGAACACAAGCCGATCCAGTGGCCCGAACCTAGGGTAAAAGTAGATATCCGGTCGGGAAGCGATAGATCGCATCAGTAGAAGTGCTGTGTTTCCATGCTTGTAGTAAGGCAGCAGCTTCGTATTCTTGCGCGCAAAGATCCGTGGATCAGGTTTGCCTTGGGAAATCATTACAACTCGAAATAACTCTGGGGGTAGGCGGGCAACAATTTCTTTTACCGTAAGATTCTGAGCATTCGTGTTGTCTTCGTCGGCAAACGAAGGAGTGAAAATCGTAATCAGTCGAGTTGGATCTCTCGCTTGCATCGAGCGTCAAACGTCGAATCAATTACTTGAAGCACCGTCGCTTACGTGCTACTAAAAGGCTCACACAATACTTGCAACCGGCGATGAGTAAGCCCCCGCAAGCAGGTTCTCCAATCTACCAAAGTCGAGGGCTCTCCCCAACAGTTCTCGCTGAAAGAGTTTTGCGTCCTGCTTTTCAAGCAGCCCAGGAATCTCGGCGATTTGCTCCGGGGACTCGAGCTTGTGGCCCACAGCAAATCGCGCGTATTGCTGAACGTATCCGGAATAAGGATCTCGTAGCCATGCGCAAAGGAAGACGGGAATATCCAGAGCGGCGCACTCCAGAGCCGCAGATGATTGCACCGTCACGGCTGCCCGTGTGTTGCTCCACAAGTAATCCGATGGGGGGCCCGCGAGCAATTCGATGTTGCGCTCCCGCTCTGGGATAAGGCGGCGTAACATTCTCCGGCATTCCTTGATGCTCTCAAAGGGATGCAGCTTGAAAACCAGCTTTAGACCCCCCTCCTGTGCCACGGAGCACAATCGCGGCAGAAGGTCACGGTACGTTTCATCCGTCCGCCACCCCAAGCTTGGAAGGGGCTGGCTGAAGAACACCAGCCAACCGGCGTCAGACTGGCGCATCGTCGCCTGCCGTGGGGAAAGGTTTGGACGCGGGGCAGGTTTCAAGGCGATTGTATTGGCATCCAAGCCACAAACGCGCCCTAGATAGTCCCGCTCCATTTCATTCTTGGCGAGATAGACGTCAGCATGGTTCGCCTTGATCGCCATCTGGTAGTCCAAAGCACCGTGATGACAGGCCAAAGCAGGAAGTCCGCGTTGCTTGGCCATAAGCAGCGGAAGGCTCGAAGCAGGATTGCTGGTATCGGCGCAAAGGCAGGCTGTGATGTTCTCGCATTCGAAGATCTGCCTCCATGCATCCCGAAGAGCAATTCCCCAGTCCAACAGGGGAGGAATCCTTTCGAGCATACCGACGGACTCGGCCGTGCGAAACTCATCGGCGGCAGATACTAGCTGCACCTTTAGACGCCTCCAGCGCTCGACGAGATATGCAACTTCTCGTTTATCGGTGGTTGCGAAGTAAGGGGTGAGGGATACCTGCTTAACATTCGGCGGCAGCGTTGGAAGCTTACCGTTACGCCGGGTGAAGGCTAACAAGAATTCATGCTTTGGCAGCAAGTCGGCGTAGGAAACTGCCGTGCGGGAAACATTCACGTAAGCCGATGGCAACAAGACCACCGGCCTCTGTGAGCTGTGAGCCCGAGGAAAGAAGCGGCGGCGAATGGAATGCTCAGCATCGAACTTATCAGCGAGGACCTGCACCAGCTGAGGAATATCAAGCCGCGAGGAGGCGTCGCCATAGTGGCGCACCCGACGGACTGCTGCCCGGAACCTCCTCCCCAGAAACGTTAGTCTGGAGTCCATGACCTTTGCCAGAGCAGTCGTCATGGGATGGGACCAACTCGAATACAACTCACAGCCAGTGGGCAGTTCTTTCGACAGCCGGCGAATCAACATCAGTTGCAGGAGGGAATTGGAAAGAAATGGACAGAGTAGGTCCCACCAATCGATTCCCCAACGGTCAACCAGAGGGACTATGGCGCGGTGCAAAAGTTGCCGAACGCGGTGCAGGTCTTCGACCTCTTCAGCAAACCGATAAATACTGAAAACTTCACAGCCCGCTCGCTGGGTCCAGTTCTGATGAGTGACTGCCGAGGCACGACCCAGATCGACCACCAAATCCCACTGCCCTGCAGGACTTGTCGGCGGGAATAGGTCCTCCGGGTGGAGGAGCAAGACCTTCATTCTATGTGCTCCACGCCGAAACTTGCAGGGCGGTCTGCAGTAGAAGGTTGGCTGTTTTCATCCTTTTGTCACCAGCCCCCAACTAAGTGGAGTACCGCGTTCGATGTTGCGTGATGCGCGCCGGCCGAGAATCTCTGGCAGATATCTCGTGTGCAGTCCGTGGCCCGGTCGAATCGAACGGACATTTTCTTCGGTAAAGGTCTGTCCCCGCGTTATGTCCTGGACGACGAAAAGCGAACGGCGAAACCCGCGGCTACTCTTTTCGCTGTTTGTCGGACCGAAGCGAATTTCTCCCAGAGATTTCTCCGCAACACGGACCGCATCCACCATGGCTTTAAACTCAAGTGGTTCGAGAGAAAAAGCACTATCAGGCCCCTTGTGCGACCGCGATAGCGTGAGGTGTTTTTCTATTATGCAAGCGTCGAGGGCAACCGCCGTCACCGGAACTGCGATATCGAGAGTGTGATCGGACAAGCCCACCGGAACTTCGAACCGTCGCGCCAGTTCCGGAATCGTGCGCAAGTTCATTTCGCTGGGAAGGGCCGGGTAAGCGCTGGTGCATCGCAGTAGTGCGATTTGGGTGGCCCCCGCCCAGCGAGCCGTTCTGACCGCTTCTTCGATCTCCTGAAGAATAGCCATACCGGTCGACAAGATCAGTGGTTTCCCGGTTCGCGATATTTTCTGCAGCAGCGGAATGTCAACCAGTTCGCAGGATGCAAGCTTGTACGCAGGCACACGCATACTTTCCAGAAAATCGACCGCCGTAACGTCGAATGGAGAGGAAAAAAGATCCATCCCGAGTTCATTTGCAACTTGTTTCAGCTTGGGCTGCCAATCCCAGGGAGTGTGTGCTTCCGCGTAAAGCTCATGCAACGTGCGGCCATCCCAGACTGTGCCCCCTCGAATCCGAAAGAGATCACTATCACTGCGAATGGTGATTGTGTCTGCGGTGTAGGTTTGCAGCTTTACGGCATCTGCTCCCGATGCCTTGGCAGCCTGGATCAGACGAACAGCCTGTTCAAAATTCTGGTTATGATTGGCTGAGAGTTCCGCTACGATATACACGGGTTGACCCCGGCCAACCCGGTGCTCGCCTATTTCCAGGAACACACTCCTGTCCTGGTCCAGTTCGTGATCGGTGGTTTCTCGCGTGAGCACTTGTTTGGATAATAATGAGGCGAGCCACCAGCCGCAATTCTAACCTCACGTGCGTATCTCTTGTGATAATGGATCCGCCTAACATGGACAGTTCAGCCTGGCACTGGGATCGCCTTCACGAGAATCCACGATTCCGTCCCACATATCCACATGATCATGTCGTGCGGTTCTTGATAACAAACCGGGGTCGGCTCGAGAAACCAGCCTCATATCGTTTTCTCGACATCGGAGCCGGCGCTGGACGGCACATGAAGCTCGCAGCTGAGTTGGGATTTGTGCCTTATGGTGTAGACGTTTCGCCCGTCGGCTTACGCCATGCTGATCAGCGGCTGCAAGAAATGGGTGTTCCTTATGGACTGGCGCAAGCTTCCATGCTCGCCCTACCTTTTGTGGACGGTTGCTTTGACGTGGTTCTCAGTTTTGGCGTCTTTTACTACGGCACCACGGAGGATATGAAGCACGCAATCAACGAAGCTCGCCGGGTTATGGTTCGCGGCGGAAGGCTATTTGTTGTCGTGCGCACGACTCACGACTTCCGTTTTGGCAAGGGGGAGGAGATCGGACCTAATACATTTCGGTTGAAGATCAAAGATACGCACGAGTACGATACCGTCCAGCACTTCGTCGATGCGGCAGACATCGAAGCCCTCTTCGCGGGCTTCTCAAGCGTTAGCTTCGAGAAAACCGAGACTACTTTCGTCAACCGCTCCCGTCTCGACTCTGACTGGTTGATCACGTCAGAAAAGTAAGGACAAGAAACGGGGCGCCTTCAGGCTGAACTTGCGAGGAGCCCTACCTGCGAGGGAAATAGGGAAACTTTTCGTCCCTGACGGAGGATGTGCGCCGACTTGGGCCCCTCGTTCAGTAGCAGGTCGACGACCGAAGCATACGGACAGAACGGAGGAAAGCGTTGTCGATAGACGGGATGTTCATAATACTGAAACGTAATATCGATTCCAATCCTGCGAAAAGATTCCAGGTCGCTCAACAGGTAGGTTGCGGAGCCTAGCGGCGAAACATACAAGTCCGCGCCGAGCGACTTGCAGAGGTTAACCAAGAGTTCCGAGCGGCTCCCATCCTGATTCATCGCGGAGGAGTAAAGAATTGGGGTTTGAATGTCCAGCAGTCCACAGAACCAACGGATCAAGCGAGCGTTGAGATCAACGAGACGGCCCGCGCTGTATGAGAGCAGAATCTTGGTCAGGTCCTGAAAGTAAGGATCGAAAAATGGCGACCGACGGTAGTTAAGTTCAATCGCCCGCAGATGCTTTCGGGCAAACTCAGGATCCCGTATCTCGACGTTCCTGATCTGTTGGCCGAAACGGTTGTGGAACGCTACCGGCACGGTCAGCCACTGCAAGCCGATGGGCGTTTTGATGCGGTTCCGCTGCTGCCAGGACTGCTTCTCAAACTGCACGCTATCCAGAAGGACGAATGCATCTACCTGATCCATCAAGTCGAAATACCCCAGCCACGGCAAGTAAGTCGGTTGTGCTATCGCAACTCTCATTCCGCACCTGCTTCCGCCCGCCACGTCACTACATCGGCTGGTTGGCCACGCTGCAGCGAAAGAACATCCAGGACCCGCCTGGCGCCATCGCCATCCACCAGATTGCGAGCATTGTTGATGAGGGATTGGCGAAGTTCACGATTGACGATCACGCGCTGGAGCGATTCAACTAGACGATCGCTGTTCAGTAAATGAGACCAGCCGAGGTTAACCGCGGCCTCTTCGCGGGCCAAAGCCTCGCAAGTAGACTCTTGGTTCTCCGCCACGGTGATCACGAGCATGGGTACTTGAAGGAGAGCCAATTCGTAACAAGTGCCACCGCCGGCGGAGATGGCTACGTCTGTCTCAGCCATCAACCCGGGCACATCGGACACATCTCGGTAGACCTGGACCGAACCGGCGAACTGCGACACGGCACGTTTCAGCGACTCCCAATGGGGGTTGCTGCCGCCAACGGCAACCGTAGCTTCGAGCCCTGCTATGTGCACCATCTGCAGCGTCTGTAGGATGAAGGTAGTGACGTTGCCAGAATCACTCCCACCCATAATGATCAGGACCTTCTTCGCCAGCGGTGCAACTTCACGTTTCCATTCCCGCCAATTCTGAAATTCTCTGCGCAGTAGGGCATAGGCTGGACCTAGCAAAAGCCTGGTCGAAAGTCTTCGGTTCCGATACAGCTTCTCATTGGCTTGGATATTTGGGTTCAGAACAAAGTCAGCGAAGTACTGCATAGATTGCCCGGTGTCATCTACGAGCAAGACCTTTTGTCCACGGAGCTGCAGGTTGCGTTGATAATCAGGGTCGAATTGGTAGCCGTCCACGACCACCCATTCCGCGCCGCAATCGCGCGCGAGCGCAGAAGTGTCTCGCGCGTCCCGCACCGAATTCGCGCGAGTTTCCAATCTGACGATTTCGACAGCTTCGGAGCGGAGGCGCTGGTCGACGGATGCGGTAGACTCCGTCATTGCAAAAACTGCATTCCCACCAAGGTCCTGCCAAGCCTGAGCCAGCGCTAGGCAGCGCATTACGTGGCCTGTACCCCGAGAGATGCTAGCGTCCGCGCGGATGATCAGTGTTCCAGTCATGTCAGACTTGCCGCGCTTGTTGAACAACGTGAGAGTTCAACTCCGCAAGTTCCGGCTCTCGTTCCATCAGGCGAACAGCCTGACGCCAATCGAAGTCGTTCTGGCTGCCGAAGCGTGCATAGATTTTGCGGAGTAGTGTGAGGTCGGCTGCGGTATCCAACGTCCACCGATATCGGCAGTAATCAATCCGGCTTCGCAGTGAGATAAGGTTGAATAACTCTGGATGCTCGTAAAAATATGGCGTTACATGTTCGCGCTGGTACGGTTCGCGAGCCTCACGCCAAGCCCGCTCCAGCGCAATCGTAGTAAATACCTCGGTATCCAAGCCACGCGGATAACTTGGCATGAGGCTGTTACTTGCGTAGTCTGCGCGCTGGTCGTGAAACATCCGAACTGTTTCGTCCACGAGGTCAGGATCGATTACAGGGCAGTCAGAGGTGATACGCACAACAGCTCGGGCCGCGAACACTCGTGCTGCCTCGTGGTAGCGATCTAGGACATCAAACTCGGAGCCACGAAAAGTCAAGACCTCGATTTGATGGCATTCCCGCACAATGGCTTCGTCAGCAGCAGAATCGGTCGTAGCAACCACAATTTCCTTGACCCGGGTAGCACGGCGCAAGCGATCAACGACCCGAGCTAGGACAGTTTTGCCGCCCAGGTCCATCAGCACTTTGCCAGGCAAGCGGGTGCTCCCCATCCGAGCCTGGATGATTGCAACGACATTCATACGTCCTTCCTTGCACCAGCAATCTCGACGACTTTAGTCTTGTTCAACTCTTCTCAACAGAAACATCGAGTCGACGTTTGCACTCTCCAAATAAGGGAGTCGCCGTTCCAACACTAGCTCTAGATCCTTGAAACGCGCCAGGTATTCCCTGCCATAGTTCATCTTCCAAAGCAGCTGACCGCGGCCACGATAGTTGATCTCTGTTACCGTTGAAGCGTAATACTCTGATCCCCAAATGTAACTTTTCGCACAACGATGGATTTCCTTCAGTGCCGTGGGAAGATCTCTCGGTGAAACGTGGATGAGGACTCCCGAGGTAAAAACCATGTCGAAATATTTGTCTTCGTACGGAAGTGCAAACGTGGAGGCCTGGGCGAGATTCACGTTCTTGGTTCTCGATCTCGCCATTTCCAAGGCATAGTCCTGGACATCGACCCCGTATAGATTGGAGTAACCGAGCCGCTGGAGAAGCAATAACTGGTTGCCGATATTGCATCCTACTTCCAGGATTCGCGCGTCTGCGGGGATGTTCCCCAAAAAGTGCTGGTTCAGTTGTGTCCTCGTGGTGCCGTAGTTTTTCTCCCACAGCGCGTCCACTTGTTCGGGACTCAGGCAACTACGCAAGGTGTATTCGTGGCCGAACTCCCCGCACCATGCTCCGAGTTGCGGCGTTGCTTGTGCTTTGGACATCATGATCTCCCGAATCGTAGTTGAAGGGCACTGGAAGCCTACTCTGCAAAGTGACTAATAACCTTGCAGACTGCGCGGATCACGTCTTCGACATCGGAATCACTCATCCCGTGAAACATTGGCAGGCTGATTAGCCGCTCATGAGCCTCTTCAGCGACGGGATACTCCCCGCCCTTGTAACCAAAACGATCGCGGTAGTACGGATGAGTGTGAACCGGGATGTAATGCACGTTCACACCAATGTTTTCCGCGCGCAGCGCTTGGAATATTTGGCTTCGACCAGCCGAGAGCCTGACTAAATCGAGACGTATCGGATAAAGATGCCAGGCCGGATTGACATCTGGGCGAGTGTGCGACTGCAGCACAGCGGGCATGTTGCGGAACTCGGCGGCATATCGGGCCGCGATTTGCCTGCGTCGCGCAAGATTCGTTTCCAGCCTCTTCAGCTGCTGGAGACCAAGTGCGCAAGCAATGTCAGTCAGGCGATAGTTGAATCCCAGTAAGACCATTTCGTATTGCCATTGGCCCGCGCTCTGCCGCTGGCGCGCATCGCTGCTGATCCCGTGGTTTCGAAATCGGCGAAGCGTCTCGGCGAAGCGCGGGTTGTCAGTCGTAACCATGCCGCCCTCGCCGGTCGTCAGATGTTTCACGGGATGGAAACTGAAGACCGTCATATGCGCGACGCTGCCGACACGCCGTCCGCGGTACTCCGCGCCTAAGGCGTGGCAGGCGTCCTCGATCACAGTCAAGCCATGGCGCTCGGCCAATTGCAGAACGGAATCTAAATCCGCGGGATGGCCAGCGTAATCGACTGGGAGAATCGCCTTAGTACGCGCCGTGATCCTTGTAGCGGCCAGGTCGGGATCAAGGTTCAGCGTGTCCTCGAGAACATCGGCGAAGATAGGCGTCGCACCCTGATAAAGCACACAGTTCGCCGTGGCTACGAAGGTGAGGGGGGAAGTAATCGCCTCATCCCTTGGTTGTAAACCGGCGGCGAAAGCGGCGGCGTGCAAGGCAGCAGTGCCGGAACTGAAGCTGACGGCATATTTTGCGCCCACCCAGGCAGCCATCGCTTCTTCGAACTCGGCAACCTTGGGCCCAGTAGTCAACCAATCGGAGCGCAGCGTTTCTACCACCGAATCGATGTCGCTCTCATCGATCGACTGTTGTCCGTAAGGCAGCAGAGTCTTGCGGACAGGGGATCCGCCGTGGATCGCCAGCACATCACTGCTCACTGGAGCTACGGTCATAAGTTTTCCTTTAGGCCGGGGCGCGTAGCTTTTCTTCCTGGGGCCAGGCAACGACCAGCGGAGAACTCTCGTCGACGAGTTCATACAATTCCTCGGCGCTCAGCCACTGTGAGTTGTTGTCACTGGTGTAGCGGAATCCTTCGGGAAGCGGGCGCGCCTGCTTCCAGTTTTCCTTTCGCCACCAGGGGTGCGCGGGCTGGATCACGTACATGTCATCCATCTCCAGCGCGTGGCGGGCTTCATCTTCCGACAGCAACACCTCATGCAGCTTCTCACCCGGGCGGATGCCGATCGCTTCCACATCACAACCGGGTGCGATCGCCTCGGCCATTTCCACCAGCTTCATACTCGGAATCTTGGGAACAAAAATTTCGCCCCCATGCATCTGCTCGATACAGCGAACCACAAGTCTCACCCCTTGCTCGATCGTGATCCAGAAGCGGGTCATCCGTGAATCAGTGATGGTAATTTTGCCTTGCTTGCGCTGCTCCTGGAAAATTGGGATCACGCTGCCACGGCTGCCCAGCACGTTTCCGTAGCGGGCACAACTGAATCGCGTGTTCTGCGCGCCAGAGTACGCGTTCGCTTGCACGAACATTTTCTCCGCGCAGAGTTTGGTTGCGCCGTACAGATTGATGGGGTTCACCGCTTTGTCGGTGCTCAGGGCCAGAATGCGGCGCACTCCGCGGTTGATCGCGGCATCAATGACATTGCGCCCGCCCATGATGTTGGTCTGGATGGCTTCGAATGGATTGTATTCGCAGGCGGGGACTTGCTTGAGCGCCGCGGCGTGAACGACAACCGTCACTCCGGCAAAGGCGCGTTCCAAGCGCTGCGCATCGCGCACATCCCCGATGAAATAACGCAAGCTTGGGTGGTCGAATCCCGAAACCCGCATATCATGCTGCTTAAGCTCGTCACGGCTGAAGATGATGAGCTTCTGCGGGTGGTATTCGCGTAACATCAGATCGACGAACTTTTTGCCGAAAGATCCGGTCCCGCCGGTAACTAACACAACCTGTTCCGACCAGTTCATCAATGCGATCCCTCGAAGTGGAAATACATTCTCCAGGACAAATCTGTGCGGGTTATCCTGTGCCGCATACCGATAAAATGAAAATTGTAAGCGCCAGTATAGCGGAGATAAGCGCCAATAAAACCTGCAGGAACCCCCGTTAACACTAAGGAACCCGGCTAATTAGGAGCGATGAGTCCTCACCTTGCAGTGCTAGACTGTGCCCAATCGCAGGAACAAAACCAGCGACAGGGAATCGGGTTGCGGTTCTGGCCCGAAAAAGGGACCACGACGGCAAATCTGATCGGACCTCCCCGCCGCACAGATTTTCTCCGGAGCACTGATGGACTCGGGACCTCTAGTACCGTTGAATGGCCAGATCCTGCACGAGATCCATCCCCCTTTTCCGATTGAGTTCCACCGTAACACTGCGCCCGGCGCCTATCCCGCCGTCCCCGCGCAAGATTCTCTGCTCCGGGAGTACGTGCGGGTTCTCATCAAGAGCAAGTGGGTCGTGATTGCAAGTGTGGCGCTTGTCGTGGGCATCGTCGTGATTTCCACCCTGCGCAGCACACCCATCTACGAAGCGGTGGGGAGCATCGCCATTAACAAAACGGATCCGGTCACGTTCAACTTGAAGGACTCATCCAGCGGCTTCGACTATTATGACCCCACGGATTTGGACACCGAAGTGCGGATTCTGAAGAGCGATCTGTTGGCTCTCCAGGTCATCCGGCAATTAAGTCTGGACAAGCAACCAGAGGTCGGGGCCCAGAGCAAACCCTCAGCTTCATCTTCGTCCATCGAGCTGACAACGGACGCGATGCAGCCTGATTCCACGAGAACCTCGTCTGCCCTCGCCGGCTTCAAAGCTAGTTTGCAAGTCTCGCTTGTCCCAAATACCAGAATCATCGAAGTCCGATACCGCAGCGCGGACAAAAATGTCGCAGCACGCGTAGTGAATACTCTTGCCAATACGTATGTGGAGCAGAACTTCAAGACGCGATTCGAATCGACCATGCAGGCGTCGGACTGGCTTTCCAAACAGTTGGTCGATCTCCAGATAAAAGTGGAAACGTCGCAGGAAAAACTGGTCAAGTACCAGAAGGAACACGAAATCCTCGGGATCGACGAAAAGCAGAACATCACTACCGCCAAGCTGGATGAATTGAACCGGGAATTGACGTCAGCTGAATCCGTCCGGATGGAGAAGGAATCGATTTACCGCCTGGTGCAGTCAGGTGATTCTGACTCAATCGCTGCTGCTGCCACTAACGTCGACGGCGCCGCAAGAGGGTCCAGTGCGAATTCGGCGCTGCTGGAAAAGCTGCGCGAACAGCAGGCTGATGTAAAGATCCAGGTGGCACAACTGAGCACTCAGTTCGGGCCTTCGTATCCGAAACTGGCTCAGCTTACTACTCAACTCAAGGAAGTTGACGAGCAGATCCAGACTGAAATGCGCAAAGTGGCAGCTCGTTTACGCGGGGATTACCTGGCTGCCGTGCAGCGCGAGAGCATGTTGCGCAGCGCCCTGGAACAGCAAAAACAGGAGGCTAACAAGCTGAACGAGAGTGCCATCGAATACAGCCTGCTCAAGCGCGACGTCGACGCGAACCGGACACTCTCCGAAGGATTACTGGAGAGACTAAAGGAAGCCGGCGTTACCGCAGGTTTGAGGTCGAATAACTTCCGCATCGTGGATACCGCTCGGGTTCCCACCGCGCCTTCGGGACCGAACCTGATGAGAAATCTTGCCTTTGCGTTTCCGCTGGGTCTTTCTATCGGAGTTGGGCTTGCTTTCCTTTTGGAAAGCATGGACAACACCGTCCGAACTCCTGAGCAAGCTCAAACCATTTCGGCGCTTCCGTCATTGGGTATGATTCCTCTCGGGTCCAGAAGTACCCGGGAACTAGGCGGTCGTGAGAATCTGGCGCTGGCCTCCTCCAGAGAGGTCGTCGAACTCGTGACGAAGTCGCGTCCCCGGTCGCAGATGGCAGAGTCTTATCGCGCACTGCGTACTTCCTTACTTCTCACATTTGCCGGAGGACCTCCCAAAATCATTCTCATCACTAGCGCTCTTCCCGAGGAGGGCAAGACGACTACCAGTGTTAACTCTGCGATTGTCCTGGCTCAGAAGGGCACGCCGGTCTTGCTGATTGATGCGGATCTCCGCCGGCCTAGTATTCACAAGACACTCGGCTTGGGGCCACAGATCGGGCTTAGCAACGTTCTAACCGGTACCGCGACTCTTCAACAGGCAATCATCCCATCGACGATTCTGCCTGACCTCTTTATCCTCCCCGCCGGAACGCCGCCGCCGAACCCGGCCGAACTTCTAGCATCTGCCAAAATGAAGAATGTTCTTGAAGAGCTGCGGAGACACTATGACCACATTGTCATAGATTCGCCGCCTACCTTGTCAGTGACCGACGCCGTAGTCATGTCCACCGCTGCTGACGCCGTCGTTCTCGTCATTCGGTCTGGACACACGACAAAACCGGCTTTGCGACGCGCGCGCGACATCCTCCTGCAAGTGAACGCGAGAGTGTGCGGCGTGTTGGTGAACGCCGTCGATCTCAATTCACCCGATTATTACTACCACTACGAATATCAGGGTAAGTACGGCCACGGGTATTACCAAGAGGATGGAGCGAGCAACGCCGACGAAGTCGCTTCTAAAGCCACTTCCAGCGGAGCGTAATGTGAGGCGGGCTCTCGGCGGAATGCATTCGCACGAAAACACTCGCATGAAAATTGCGCTTCAAAGTCCTGCCCGGAAGATCATCTTTTTAGGGGCATGCCTAGCACTTACTTACATTTATGTTGGATTGGCAGCCCGGGAATTCCTCGCCTATCAATTTTCCCGGAAGCTTGACCTCGCAAGCTTGCAATTAGCCGCGAGACTGGAGCCGGGAAATGCAGACTATCAATACCGGCTTGGACACTATTTCTTACAGACGCAGCATGAACCAGAGACTGCCGCAAGATTCTTCAAAATGGCGACTGCGCTGAACCCGAACAAAGCCAGCTACTGGCTCGAACTCTCCAGAACCTACCGGCGGCTCGCCAACAGCGATCGGCAGGAGGATGCTTTGCAACATGCCATAGCCTCTGATCCGACCACTCCTGACGTTGCCTGGGACGCCGCGAATTTCTACTGGACTCTAGGAGAAACGGATAGAGCACTGCGAGAATTCCGGGTGGTTCTGGAGAATGATCCCTATCTGCCGGCTGCCGCTTTGGATCGCTGCTGGCGGATTAAGCCGGACGTCGAAGATCTCCTGCGCGATGTGGTTCCACGCAACGCCGACGTTTACTCGTCGTTCCTGGATCTCCTGATTTCCAGAAATGAACCAGCGGCCGCATCAAGAGTTTGGACCCAGATGGTGCAACTGCAGCACACGGTGGAGACGCGCCATGTTTTCGGTTATGTCCGATATCTCATCGACCGCCGAGAAGTCGCGCAGGCGCATCAAACTTGGCGACAAGCGGCAAATCTATGCGATCTTTCTGCGTATCAGCCTTCGCCAGAGAATCTGGTGGTTAACGGCGATTTCAGTTTGCCAGTGCTGAACGGCGGTTTCGATTGGCTTTATCAGAAATCATCCGATGTCGCATTGGCACTTGACCCCACCGAGTCGCACTCTGGTCACCGTTCTCTGGTCATCCTCTTTCACAGTCGTGGAATGGAAGACACAGGGATTCGACAACTCATTCCAGTCGAACCGAATACGACGTATGAGTTCTCTGCGTATTTCAAGTCAGAGGGGCTGGAGGGTACGGGTGGGCCGCGATTCTTGATCGAGGACCGCTTTCTCGGGACAAACTACTTCGCCAGCGAGGAGCTTAAAGGTACGGGTTCTTGGAAGCAGGTAGGGGGAGCATTTGTCACTGGCCCAGATACAAAGCTGCTGGTATTAAGGATACAGCGAGTTCCGGCCGGAAATGCAATTCGTGGCAAGCTGTGGATTGGCGACGTCCATCTGTCCCAGCGTCACCTTGCCCAAGAACAGACCACGACGGGTGGCCAGTGACCTCCTCGCTATCGTTCGCGGTCACGTTGGAGTCGCGCCCACCTCGCCGTTTTCCCAGTTCGCTCGTCGATCAGGTGCTCTGGTTCGGCGTGTTTGGTCTTTTGCTGTTTGGGCCGTTGGCATTCGGCGCAGTCGAGCCCTGGTCGAGTTCAATCATGGAAGTGGGCGCGGGTCTACTTTTCGCTCTTTGGGCAGTGCGGCAGGTCGCAGCCGCCGAATTGGAACTCGTGGGCAACCCGTTGTTCTTGCCTATGCTGCTTTTCGCTGGTCTGATTCTAGGGCAGCTCGCGACCGGACGAACCGCCTATCGTGCCGACACTTCTTCGATCGCGCTGCTGTACTGCGCCTATGGACTGATCTGTTTCTTAGTGGTTCAGTGCGTCCGCAGAACATCGCAAGTTAAGGCTCTGGGCGTGGTGTTGTCCGGATACGGTTTCGCGATCGCGACGTTTGCTTTGATACAGGGCATTGCCTCTAACGGCAAGCTGTACTGGCTCAGGACTCCGGAATCCAGTGGCTGGATTTACGGCCCATACGTGAACCACAACCACTACGCCGGCCTGATGGAAATGCTGACGCCGATCCCTCTCGTCATCTGCTTAACCGACGGCGTTCGACGTCCTCACAAGGCATTGGCGATTGTAGCGGCGGCAGTGATGGCGAGCACGATTTTTCTGTCTGGATCGCGAGGGGGCATGGCTGCCTTCGCTGCGGAGTTGGCCCTGCTCGCAGCCTTTCTGATCACACGACAGAAGAACTGGCGGGCAATCTTCGGGATAGGCAGCTTCCTGGTCATTGCATTTGGACTACTGGTTTGGCTCGGTGGTGGTGAGCTGGTAGAGCGGTTGGCGAGCATTCATAGCGGGACCCAGGCGGAGCTGTCCGGAGGCACGCGGCTGACAATCGATCGCGACTCTCTGAAAATGTTCTCACAAAAGCCAGTCTTGGGATGGGGTTTGGGCGTGTTCCCTGACACCTATCCGCAGTTCAGTACTCTCTCGACCAATCTCCAAGTCGGCATGGCCCACGACGACTACGTGCAATTGCTGGTTGAAATGGGAATTTTTGGGTTTACGAGTGCCCTGTGGTTTTTGTTGGCGTTGTTTCGTTCTGCCCTCAAGAAATTAAAACATTGGCCGCCCGATACCAATACCGCTGTAACCTTAGCTGCCATACTAGGTGTCACCGCAATCATGGTTCACAGCTTCGTGGATTTCAACTTGCAGATTCCTGGAAATGCAGCGCTGTTTTATGTCCTTTGCGTGGTGGCCGCCATGAATCCGTGTTTTGGCTTGCATCGCCGCGGACAACGCAACCGGTCCCGTTCTGTTGAGAAACTGTCGAACCCCCCCGCTTATCTCGGCTATGGCTTCCATTGACTGAGAAATGGGTTGGATGTGTTGCACAGCAGCAAGCAAACTATCACGCCTCCGCCTACCACGGCTCCGCCCAGAACATAAGGATTCGTCAATATGCTGCCATTTCCTGGCACAGGCGCCCCGCCCTTCCGCTTCTTCTTACAGTTCCCAGAATCGTCAGGAGCAGCTTGATCGCCCTCGGACAGGGTGGCAGTACCCTTTCCGCAATTAACCTTCACGTTGCCCTTACTGGCAACGACCTGAACTCCGCCCCCGGTCTCGGCTACTTCGAATTCTGTCCAAGCGTTCGAAGCCGGAGTTACAGTGACTTCTTTCGCGAGCGCAACCATAGCTTTAGACGTCGCCACGCTGACGCCTCCATGCTCGAGAGATACCGCGTTGCCTTCGAACTTTACCAGGGAGTCCGGCAAGACAATGACGCCGGAGCCGGACGCATCGAGGGTTGCGACGGATTCTAGCTGGGTCTGAATTATGTCACCCGGGAAAACTGCCGAGGAACGAGGCAGAGGGCTGCCATTGAGCCAGACCGAGCCCTTGCCATAGAGCATAGCCGCACCGGAATCAGTATCTGCCGCGAGCAGGGACGCGGGAGTAGTGCCGATCATCATCCAGCAGATAATATTTCGGAGCGTAGACAAACTCATAGCACAAGCTCTTCGCTGTAAGGGTAGCCTGCAGACCATCTACCGTCAATTGTCTTCTCTGGTCACGTCTGGTCACCGTGCGATCGGGTCAAACCCTAGCGCCAGCGGTCGATGAGTTCCCACCAGATCAGTTTCAACCACTCCTCAAAGTTCACCTTGGCCCACTCGCGATGTCGCCACCATCGCACGCCAAACTCGCTGGCGTCGGACGCGGCCGCGACGCTGTAGTCTGCTGGCAAAGCCCGGTTAAAGATGCTGAGGGCTCGCCGGGTATGGAAATCGGAAGTAACTAGCAGAATTCTTTGATGGAAGGCTCCTTGAAGGCAGCGAGACACATCCTGAGCTTCATCCCTGGTCGAGTGTCCGTAAATCGGGCAAATCGTGATTGCGCCAGCTTGTTGGGGTAGTCCTTCTACATACTTCCGTGCAATCTCCAACTGGTTCCACTGGTAGATCCTGGCTTCGGCTGGAACATCCAGAATTAATCGTGGTGCGTAACCTTGATCGAGCAGTTCCAGCCCTCGTGCCGGACGCCGGTTTGTTTCCCCGGCCAGAACCACCATCACGTCTGACTTGCGAGGTTGATTCACAACCAGAAATCTCCCGGAAGTGGCAACCAAGGCAGCCATGAACAATCCTCCGAAAATGAGCGTGAGTCGGAACTTTCCCATGGATTCGTTTCCTGCGGTTTGGTGTCACGCGGCGCAAATGCTGTCGTCGGTCTGTTTGGACAATCTAGACTACGCGAAATCTCGATTCGTGACAGCCAACCCTACAAGTTACTTCGGTGAAGCCTAAGTGCGCCCGCTCATCAAGTGCCGAAGTCAACATGTTAAAATCCAGACTGACTCACACTTCCGACTATGACTATTGAATCAATGCCGGCCACTTTGTTTTCCGAATTGAAGAGCAAGATTGAGCAGAAAGAGGCGCGTGTCGCCGTCATCGGCCTTGGCTATGTAGGTCTGCCTCTGGCTCTGCTGTACACGGAACAGAAATTCTCGGTTACCGGGTTCGATATCGACGCCCGCAAGGTCTCCACGCTGGATCAGGGAGGCTCCTACATTTTCCGTATTCCCGCGGCTGAGATTCAGGCAGCGAAAAAGCGCGGATTCAGCGCTACCGCCGAATATTCCCGGCTTACGGAGATGGACGCGATCATTATCTGCGTCCCCACGCCGCTGAATGAATATCACGAGCCTGATTTGAGTTTCATCACCGACACGGCCAAGTCCATTGCTCCCCATTTGCGTGCCGGACATCTGGTGATCCTCGAGAGCACGACATATCCCGGCACGACCGAAGAGGTCTTGATCCCCATTTTAGAGAAAGGCAACCGCCACGGGCTTAAGGCTTCGCGGGGCGACGCTTCCAGTGGGCGGGAATTTTACGTCGCGTTCTCTCCCGAGCGGGAAGATCCCGGGAATCAAACGGTAGCCCGACGCGACATCCCAAAAGTGGTCGGCGGTCTTAATGCGAAAGCATCCGATCTGGCGGCTGCTTTGTATGGTGCGATCTTCGCTCGGGTGGTGCGAGTCTCTTCGCCGGCTGCTGCCGAGATGACCAAGCTGTTGGAGAATATTTACCGCTGCGTGAATATTGCGCTGGTGAATGAACTGAAGCTGTTGTCGTTGCGCATGGGGCTCGACATCTGGGAAGTGATCGAGGCGGCTGCAACCAAGCCTTTTGGGTTTCAAGCATTCTATCCGGGACCCGGGCTCGGCGGCCATTGCATTCCGGTGGACCCGTTTTATCTTTCGTGGAAAGCTAAGGAATGGGATTTCCGCACGCGGTTTATTGAACTAGCGGGTGAGATCAATACCAACATGCCGTATCACGTGCTGGAATCGGTTGGGAAAGCTCTCAATCAGCACAAGAAAGCGTTGAACGGCGCGAAGGTGCTGGTCCTCGGACTCGCTTATAAGAAGGATATTGACGACCTGCGCGAGTCTCCTTCTCTCACCATTATTGAACTGCTGCAGAAAGATGGCGCCCGGGTTAGTTACAACGACCCGTACTTCCCCACGGTCGGCAAGGGACGCAAGTACGATCTGCAAATGAAATGTGCGCCGCTCGAAAATCTAGGGCAGTACGACTGCGTGCTGATCGTGACCGATCACTCGGATTACGACTATGCGGGAATCGTTCGAGAGTCGCAGCTCGTAGTGGACACGCGGAACGCCACGCGCGGCATCAAAAGCCCCAAGATCGTTCACTGCTAAACGAGGGCCTAAGATTCTCTGGGGACTGTGAACCACAAGCTAAGCGGAATACCGGGAGCTGCCGGTCAACTGGGAAACGAAACTCTGCCCTCGAATCTACTGTGAAATAGAGCTGGCAACCGACGAAAACACGTTGTTGGCGTTCGCACCAATCAGACGGATGGTTCCCACCACAATTACCAATACCACCGCGAGCATCACCGCGTACTCGGCGACGTCCTGTCCTCTTTCATCCGACCACAGCTGGTACAAAAACTTTGCCACGGGCTCCTCCTTGCTTCCCGGTTCAGTGCTTCTCATGCGAGTGAGAAATTGCTTACCGGGTGACATCAGCAGAGATACCCCTGATATCCCTTATCCTCGAAATGCTAATAACATGGCGAGTGCCGAACAATGGCTCTTAGGTGTCGGCATATGGCACAAAAGTGCCATATGGCTCAAGCGATCGGTTTTAAGGGTAGGGACTGGTTGACTGCAAAGAGCGCGAGTTCAAGGCGCGTGGAGACCCCAAGTTTATCGAAGATATTGCTAAGGTGATGCTTCACCGTGTCCTCGCTAATCTTAAAGTACTCTGCAGTCTCCTTATTAGAGTAGCCAGCAACCACCGCTGAAACAATTTCCAGTTCGCGGGGCGTGAGGCCAAATTTCTTCTGCCGGGCTTCCTCACCGGAGGACTGGACCAGCGTTCTCAGGTACTGCACGAGGTTGGAGACGCTCTCACGTCCAACCCAGTATTCTCCCGCCATCACGGTGTGAATGGCTTTTAGCAGAAGCTGGGTGGCGGAGTCCTTTAACACGACGCCGCGAGCACCGAGCTGCAGAGCCTCGACAATCTGGGCCTTTTCCGCAGCCGCAGTCAGCAGTATCACTCGAACCGCGTTCTGGTTCGAAGCGGAACTCATCTCGCGCAACGCCTCCAGACCGGGATGGCGAGGCATGGCCAGATCCAGAAGCAGGATGTCGGGCTTGAGTTGCCTCGCGAGCCGGACTGCTTCGGCCCCGTCACAGGCTTCGCCGATCACCTTGAGGTCAGGCTCGGTCTCCAAAAGTCGGCGCAATCCATCGCGAAAAATAGGATGGTCATCGGCAATAACAATGCGAATCGGCTGCGGTCGTCGGTTATCCATAAGCTGCTTCCCGGCGCTGCGGGACAGTGATTTCTAAACGTGAACCTTGGCCCGGGTTTGATTCTATCGTGAGTTCGCCTTCAATCAAACGCACCCGTTCTTTAATAACCAGCGGCCCCTTCCCCATTGCCTCGAGTTCAGCCTGAGAGTGGCGGCCTCCGAATGGAAAGCCACGACCGTCGTCTTCGATCAACACGTGCCATGCTCCATTGCGAGAGCCCAGTCGCACCAGCACCTGCCGGGCCTGGCTGTGCTTGCGGACATTGACGAGCGCTTCCTGCACAATGCGCGCCAGCTCTCTGCACACGGGCTGGGGCATGTTAAGTTCGTCAAGATCGGACAGGAAGCGGGCGGAAATTCCAGTCTCCCGCTGGAATCTTTCTACCGTGTCAGATAGTAATCCCAAAAGCTTCTTGGAATCTACGTCGAGGGTTTTCATTTGCTGCATCAACTCGCGTAATTTGAGAACTTCTTCGCGCAGCAGACCCTGGATCCGGCTCAACTCTTCAGTCACCAAACCAGGCTTACCGGGGGATTGACGGCGCAATACGTCGACCTGCATCTCGACTGCGATGAGCGATTGGACGGCCCCGTCGTGCAACTCACGGGCAAAACGCGCGCGCTCTACTGCTCCCGCCCGCAGGCGCAAGCGCCGCAACAAAAGCACGTTGTAAACCGCTGGCCCAACCTGGCGGACTAATTCCTCGAGGAAACGCAGTTCCTCCTCGGTATCGCCGGTCAAGGAAGGATCCAGCAGAAAGATTCGTCCCGACCATTCGCGTCCAAAGGCAAACGATACGGTCATCAAACTTGCAAAAACCTGCTTCTTCGCGAGGAAGCCCAGGAATTCCGGCGTGAGATCCCGAATTCTGCCGCCTTGATTATCCAGTCCCAAGAGGGAGAACTCTGCTGTGTTTCGATTGCCGATCCGTCGTGCATAAAAGGTCACCGCCGGAGAATCGTAGAGATAGGTCTCGCGGTCGCTAGACGACGGATCGAGCCACCGAAAGGAAGAATCCCCCTCGATGCGGCGCAATTCACCAACAAATACCCGATAGTTGCTAGTTTCCTGGGAGGCGATAACCAATTGTTTGGCTCCATACATGGAGAGCAACTCTCCGGCAATCTCCCCGATGGTTCCCGTAAGGCCGGCCTCGACTCTCGCCTTCCCGATCGTTCTGGCAATCACCGCCTTCTCCGCGCGAAGCTGTTTCTGCTGCTCAGCCAGATACCCAAGGAGGATGCCTAAGACGAGCAGATATACGGAACGCATAAAAAGGTGCTTGGGCTCGAAGTCGGTGGTGTTCACTTGCAAGAACGGAAGGTGCAACTTCAAACCGTTCACCGAGTCGACGACATTCAGATGAATCAAACAAAAGCCTTCGATCCAAAGCAGCAACACTGCCGCAACGGCGGTTCCTACGGTCTCCCATAAGCCCCAGCGGTAGGCGGCAGCGGCAAGAACGAAAACGAAAAACAGAGAGAAGGGATTGCCCTGCCCTATGGCAAAAGCTGAAATGAGAGCTGGCCAAATCACGTCGGCGCTGTGAACCAGCAAGCGAAAAGATGGTGTCGATTCTTGCCGTCTACGCAAGAAAACTATGATGAAGAAACCCTGGATGATGTAGAAAGCCAGTATTCCGTAGGCCCAGAGGGAATACCGGACCTCCGCAGGATCCATCCAGATGGCCACGAGGGAAGCTAGAGCGAGGGAAACTCTAGCAGTGGCCAGCCAACGTTCAGTCCGGCGCACTTCACCGCGACCCATGGGGGCCCGAAGTCTCCAGAGAAACCGGTCTCGCAGTGCTTGGAATGGCAATCGATTACGACCGCGCACAAGGAATAATGATGTTACGCGGATATTATTTGTAAATAGCGCCCGAGAGCAAGCAAAACTTCGTTTGATCGAAGCTAAAACCAACATTCTAAACAGGGTACACTCAAGAAGGGTACCCCTAGAAGATTGCCAGGCCCGGAGATGGTTACTTGAGTAACTTTCGCTCTGGTGTATTGTGCCTAAGAATTAGTATCGAATGAACATGTCCGGACGTTCGAAGTTCTTGATCTCGGCCGCCGTCGGTTTAGTGTGTGTGCAGGCTCTGGCGTCGCTATCTCTGCCCAAAGGTTTTGCCCTCGCTGCTCTGAGTGACATCACGCAATTCATTTTGCTTCTTGCAGGTACGATTGCGCTCCTGCTAAACGTTCTCGTTACCCGTGGCCGCATCCGGCTGTTTTGGGCCTTGATGATGCTGGGGACCGCGCTCTGGTGTTCGTATCAAGCCTTATGGACATACTTCGAAGTCTTAACGCGGACCGAGGTCCCGAATCCATTCGCTGGGGACGTCGTGATTTTCCTTCATATTGTTCCCATGACCGCAGCTTTGGCGTTGCAGCCGCATGTGCAACAAGACGATCGCACCAGCCGATTGGGAACGCTTGATTTTGCCCTGTTGTTCGTATGGTGGCTATATCTTTATTTGTTTGCCGTGATCCCCTGGCAGTATGTGCATGCGTACGAGCCGAGCTACGATTACAACCTCAACATCCTTTACCTCACGGAGAAGACAGTATTTCTGGCTGGTTTGGGCGTGCTCTGGTTTAGAAGCAAAGATTCCTGGCGAATCATCTACGCCAACTGGTTTGGCGCTGGACTCACCTACTCGCTGAGTTCCTACATCGCAAATTGGGCGATTGAGCGGAAAATATACTACTCCGGCAGCCTTTGCGACGTACCCCTGGCGGTCTCCATGGCGTGGGTCACGGTCATTGGCATCCTGGCTCTCCGTTCCTCCGGCAAGCAGCAGCCTGCCCGCGCTTCCGGCGGCTACGGAGTATGGGTAGCGCGGCTGGGCATGGCCGCAATCTTTTCCCTTCCTCTATTCGCCGCATGGTCTTTGTTCGATACTGGAATTCCGCAACCGGTACGTACATTTCGGGTTGTACTCACGCTTTCAAGCATGCTCGTCATGGGCACCTTGGTCTTCTTCAAACAGCATCTGCTGGACCGCGAACTGGTGCAATTGCTGACCGACTCTCAGGAATCGTTTGACAATCTCAAACGAGTGCAGGCACAGCTCGTGCAATCGGAAAAACTGGCGTCCCTTGGGCAACTCGTGGGCGGCGCTGCTCACGAATTGAACAACCCACTCACCGCCATGATGGGCTACTCGGATCTGCTGGCATCGACAGAGCTCAGCAGCGAGCAGCGCTCCCTCATGCAGAAGATCGAACAGCAGGTACGCCGGACGCGGACCCTGGTTTCCAGTCTGCTGAGTTTCGCCAAGCAGGTTCCAGCGGAGAAGACGCTGGTCGACATAAATGCCCTGGTGCAGACGGCGGTGAAACTCTGCCTGCCACAATCGCGTGGTCCCAATGTTCAAGTCCACACCGACTTCGCGAAGGAATTGCCCCGAGTGCTCGGCGACTCCAATCAACTTCTCCAGGTCTGCCTGCACGTCACCAACAATGCTCTCCATGCTCTGACGGATACGGGGGGCACGCTAACGGTGACCGCGCGATTGCAGGATTCTTCAGTGGTGCTGGAGTTCTCCGATGATGGACCGGGAATGGAGGAACCGGACCGGGTTTTCGATCCTTTCTACACCACGCGGCCGGTCGGTCAGGGACCAGGCCTGGGGCTCAGCGTCTGCTATGGCATCATTCAGGAACACAACGGGAAAATCACTTGTCAGAATCGCCCGCGGGGCGGGGCGATATTCCGCATCGAGCTCCCCGCGGTGATGGATGCCGCACCGGCCGTTGGCTCGGTTCTACAAAGCTATAACTCGCCCGATTTACTTCCCGAGGCGAAGGCGGCCGGGATTGGCTAGGAAGCGGCGAGTTCGACAGTTCGCTTCAACTGACCGCACGCGGCGTAAATGTCGCGCCCTCGCGGACGCCGAATGAATGTAGGCACTGCAGCGGCAATCAATATCTTCTGAAACTGCAACACGCGGTTCTCGGCCGGGGTCTGAAATGCAATTCCCGGGCCGGGGTTCAGCGCAATCAGGTTTACTTTGGCTCGTACGCCTCGGATCAGTTCACCCAGTTCGCGAGCGTTTTGCACCGAATCGTTCACGCTGTCGAGGAGAACATATTCGAAGGTCAGTCTCTCTCTGCTTCGAAGCGGGAAGTCGCGCGCAGCCGCTACTAACTTCTGCAGGTTCCATTTGCGATTGATGGGCATCAGCTGGCTTCTTAGTTCGTCGTTGGGTGCATTCAACGATATGGCAAGCTTCGGCCTCACAGGCTCTGCGCCGAGATCATAGATCCGCGGCACGATGCCTGCAGTTGAAACGGTCATGCGAGACTCAGGAATCCCAACTCCCTCTGCCAACAAGCAAACTGCTCTCATGAAATTCTCGTAGTTCAGGAAAGGCTCGCCCATCCCCATGAAGACTATGGTCACGCGGTCCTGGGGCGGAGATACTTTCTGGTCATTGAGCACCGCACAAACCTGCCCCACGATCTCGCCAGCGGTCAGATTACGTTTCACTCCGAGCAGGGCGGTCAGGCAAAACTGGCAATCCACGGCACAACCGACTTGGCTGGAAACACAGATAGTCGCGCGGTCCCACGTTCGTCCTGCGGCCTTTTCGATGTCGTTCCCAGCCTCGCTTCCGTCTCCGGCTTCGCCGTCGTCGCCTTCCGGCATCCAGACGGTTTCTACACTTTGTCCATCGGCGAAGCCGATGAGATACCGAACCGTGCCGTCTTTGGAGACAAATTTCTTTCCGATCGTCGGAACCCCGAGAGACAACTCTTTTTGTCCCAGGCTCTGCCGAAACTCATGCGAAAGTGTG
>Ga0210401_10000864_pt1 | contig 36529 bp, 31 predicted proteins | sample IncBWH32MmetaG_FD_150866 | JGI IMG/M metagenome (GOLD analysis project Ga0210401, IMG submission 150866) | Forest soil microbial communities from Barre Woods Harvard Forest LTER site, Petersham, Massachusetts, United States - Inc-BW-H-32-M | ecosystem: Environmental > Terrestrial > Soil >... | reverse complement strand
CTGCTGGTGCACTACAGGATGATGAATGCGCTTTTCCTTGAAGCTACAATGGCTGCATTTGAAAAGGCCGGCTGGACGTGGGTAGATGCCGACCGTGCGTATGAAGACCCTATCTTCAGGAAAGAGTCGCAAACGGTTCCCGCAGGAGAGAGTCTTGTCTGGGCGCTGGCTGCGGAAAGCGGAAAGTTCAAGGACCGCCTCCGCTGGCCCGGCGAAGACGACACCTATGAAAAGCCGAAGATGGACGCGCTGGGGCTGTGAGAAACTACAAGACCACTGATTCCGTGTACTCGCCGAAAACACGGCGCAGGGCGTCGGAGATTTCGCCGACAGTGGCGTAGGCGTCGACGCCGGCTGCGATCGCGGGCATCAAGTTTTCACCGGAGCGCGCGCGCCGCTCGACTTCGGCGACGGCAGCTTGGGCACGCGCAGAATCGCGCCGCGCGCGCAGGGCGCGAACGCGCTCGATCTGCGCGCGTTCCACTTCCGGATCGACGCGCATCGTCGGAATGGCCGCTTCCTTTTCCGCGACGAACTGGTTCACACCGACGATTACCTGTTCGCCGCGCTCGATGGCGCGCTGATAATCATACGCGGCCCTTTGGATCTCACCCTGCACATATCCGGTTTCGATGCCGCGCAGCACGCCTCCGAGCGCGTCAATCCTGGCAATATATTCCTTCGCGCGAGATTCAATTTCGTCCGTCAATTTCTCAATCGCGTAGGAACCGCCGACCGGGTCCGCCGTATTCGCGACGCCCGTTTCGTGCGCGATGATCTGCTGCGTGCGCAAGGCCAGAAGCGCCGCGTCCTGGGTGGGAAGCGCGAGCGCCTCATCCATCGCGTTGGTGTGCAGGGACTGGCAGCCGCCGAGCACGGCTGCGAGCGCCTGAACCGCCACGCGCACGATGTTGTTCTCCGGCTGCTGCGCGGTGAGCGAACTTCCGGCCGTCTGCACGTGAAAGCGGAGCATCATTGAAGCGGGATCTTTCGCGCCGAAACGGTCGCGCATCAAATGCGCCCAGAGCCTGCGGGCGGCGCGGTACTTGGCGATCTCCTCAAGCAAATCGTTGTGCGAGTTGAAGAAAAACGAAAGCCGCGGCGCGAATTCATCCACGGCCAATCCCGCGGCGACCGCGGCTTCGACGTAGGCGATCGCGTCAGCCAGCGCGAAGGCAACTTCCTGCGCCGCCGTCGAGCCCGCCTCCCGAATGTGATACCCGGAAATGGAGATCATGTTCCAGGCCGGCAGTTCGGCGCGGCACCAGGCGAACAGGTCCGTCACGATGCGCATCGAAGGGCGCGGCGGATAGATGTACGTGCCGCGGGCGATGAATTCCTTCAAAATGTCGTTTTGCACCGTTCCGGAAATTTTCCGCAAATCCGCGCCCTGCTTCCTTGCGACGGCGGCGTACAGCACCAGCAGAATCGCGGCCGTCGCGTTGATCGTCATGGAAGTCGTCACGCGGTCCAGAGGAATATGCTCGAAGAGCGCCTCCATGTCTTCGAGCGAATCGATAGCCACGCCGACTTTCCCCACTTCTCCGGCGGCGCGCGGATGATCCGAATCGTGGCCGATCTGAGTCGGCAAATCGAAAGCCACAGACAATCCCGTTTGCCCTTTCGCGAGCAAATAGCGGAAGCGTTCGTTGGATTGAGCCGCCGTCCCAAATCCGGCGTATTGCCGCATGGTCCACAGACGCCCGCGGTACATGGTGGGATAAATGCCGCGGGTATACGGAAATTCCCCGGGGACGCCGATGGTCTCTTCGGCGTTTTGGCCCGCAAGGTCTTCCTGCGTATATACGGTTTTCAGCGGAATGCCGCCGAGCGTCGTGAAGCGCTCCTTGCGTTCGTTCGTTGCGGCCGCCTTTTCGGCAGCCTGATCGGGAAGTGGTTTCATCGCACCCGCCGCGAATCGCGGAACGACAGCACGCCAAAAACAATCATCAGCAGCGCGTAGGCGACGCTCATGCCCACCAGCCACCGGGCGGCCCCGTTGTGCCAGCCGCGCCAGGTGGCTTGCAGCGCGGCCACGGCAAGAATAAAAAACACGGCGCCGGTGACTTCATGAAACAGCTCGCGCGCGGCGCGCCACAGTACGCGCAGAGAATGCCGCACCGTTGCAAACAGTCCCATAGGTTGGGTGGCCACATTTGGATTCTAGTACAAAATGGGCCCGTCCACAGCGGAGACAGCGGGCGTGGACGGATTGAACACGCGCCCCGCTGCCCGGGGACTTGTTTCCCGAGTCACTCGGTCCTACAATTAAACATAGGGAAGTCTTCCAGAGGGAGGCATCGTGCAACTGGATGATCATCTAAAACAACTGCTGCGCGAGTTGGGGCACGCCATCAACGATACCGTGTCGGAATCCGGGCGCATCTCGGAGGCCATCGCCGACGTGCGTTCCGCGGGATTCGACATTGTGCTGAAGCTGGATGCGACGATCGGCCTGGCGCGACGCGATGCCGACGACAATAAAATCACGACCAATGACCGCCGTTTCCTCGAATCTTTGCACATTCAGGTCGAGCAGGAAATTCTGAACGAGGAACGCGAGGCGCCAAAATTTGAAATGACGCCTCAGGACATGCGCTTTCTGAAGTCACTGAAAATTACGCTAGATGACGCGCAATAAAACTCACGCGCTCCTGCTTGCCGCGGCGCTCGTGCTCACCGGAGCGTTGCTGGCAAGTTTCGCGCCGGAAGCCAGCGCGAGAAGTACTCCGGCGCCCGCCCCTCAGTCGCAGAAAGTCATCAAGACCCACTTTGTGGTTATGCACACGTTGTACCAGTCGCTTCAGGTGCGCAGCCTCGTCGACATTTACGAACTGCATACTTTCACGTATTCCCCTCAGATCCGCGACCAGATGCAAAGAATCTTTAATGCCGGCGGCTACCAGTACGGAGACAAAGTGACCGTCTGGTATCGCAGCGGCACGGATGTCGCTTTGAAGATCAAGGGCAAGCCATCCAATCGAAAATGAGCCGCAAGGGCTCGCCATGATTCGTCCCCCTGCTGTCGCCGGCCGGTTTTATCCAGACGATCCGGGGCGCCTGCGCGCCGCCGTTGATGCTTTTCTTAGGGGCGGGGGCGAGGAAAAGAAAATCCGCGCGAGGGCATGCCTTGTGCCCCACGCCGGCTACGTGTATTCGGGCCACGTCGCCGGAGAAGTTTACCGGGGCATGGAGATTCCCGGGCGCGTGATTCTGGTTGGGCCGCGACATTTCCCGCGTGGAGCGGCTCTTGCAATTCTTTCCGACGGCGCCTGGCAGACGCCGCTGGGAATGGCGCCCATCGATCGTCTTCTGGCGGAAAAGATTGTCAGCGCGTTTCCGCTGTTGCGGGAGGATACCGTGGCGCACAGCTCGGAGCATTGCCTCGAAGTCCAGCTTCCTTTCCTGCAGCGTCTCTCCCCGGCATTCGCATTTGTGCCGATCGTGATCGGTCCCGCGCAATGGGAAGCGCTCGAAGCTCTGGGCCATGCTCTTGCTGAGGTGATTGCCGCGGAGGGCGATCCGGTTCTCCTCATCGCCAGCTCGGACATGAATCATTACGAAAGCGATGCGATAACGCGCGTGAAGGACCACAAGGCTATCGATCAAATCCTGGCCCTCGACGCGCGCAAGATTTTCGATACCGTGCGCGATGAAAACATTTCCATGTGCGGATATGCCGCAGCGGTTGCCGTGGTGATTGCCGCGCGCGAATTGGGCGCCACGCAGGCCCAGCTGGTCCGCTATGCGAATTCGGGAGAAGTAAACGGCGACATGCAGGAGGTTGTGGGTTATGCGGGCATGATTATCCAGTGATGCCGCCGTGCGCCGGTGAAATTCAGTTTGTGAGAGCGGATCGGAAAGACAGGCCGGAGGAATTGTGTGGTAGCTTCCAAGACTTGGTAGGGCACGGCTTCACAGTCTCCGGAAAGTAGTTTATTTTGTCATTCCGAGCGAAGCGAGGAATCTCTCTTCGATTGGGACTCATGAAACGAAAGAGAGATACCTCGCTTCGCTCGGAATGACAAAAATCTGGACGGTTTTCTTTCCGCGGCCTGTTCAGCCCTGCCTTAAATTATTCAGAATCCCTGCGGCTTTTAGCCGCTGGCCTCTTCAAAATTGATTTGTCTCTCAGATTCTTTCGCCTGTCTGCCGCGGTGGACGGCCTCCTGCCTGACTCCAAATTGCCCGCATGAAGGCTCGCGTTACAAGACCGTAGGGATTTTGAGTTCCCACAAATTCTCTAAGAGGCAACGCCAAAAAAAGATATTTCTTGCGACAAGGACGATTTCGCCGATTTCTTATAACAACGTCCGCACGCGCATGCGGGCCTTGTGCAACTGCGACTTGGAATTGCCCACTGAGCAATTAACAATCAAAGCGATTTCGCTGTGATCGTACCCGAGCACATCGTGAAGAACCAGCATGCGCTTGTATCCCCGCGGCAACTCGCGCAACACACGCTTCAGGTTTTCCCGGTCGAACAGACCGCTGAGCGCCGGGTCCGGGCCGCCCGGTATCTGGCGCGGCACACCGGTTTCCTCTTCATATTGATCGTCGTTCTCCAGTGGGATTTCCACCCGCTTCTTTTTGCGCAGGCTCATCAATACAGTGTTCACGGACACCCGATGGAGCCATGTGGAAAAGGCGGATTTCCCCTGGAAGGTGTGAATTTTGCGGAAGACTTTCAAGAACGCCTCCTGCGTCAGGTCTTCGGCTTCGGCATCGTTTTTCACAATGCGGAGGCATAGGCGGTAAACGCGCTTGCCGTACCGCCGATAGAGTTGCTCAAAGGCTCCGGCGTTGCCCTCCTGAGCCTGCCGAATGATTTCCTCTTCGGGAATGTCGCTATTTTTGTCTTCCTCTTTGACATTCAACCGCATGCCAATCTCCTCTTTTTAAGTTTGTGCTTTGGATCGATAACAGCAATCGAGAAACTCATCGGTGGCTCCGCGACTTGACGGGCTACATCGGACCGTTCACCCCGCTGACGAATCCGCCGACGTGCCCGGTCAGCAGAGTCAGGGCCACCGTCGCGACCTCCACGGTTAGACGGAAACCTGGCGAGGCGGTCTGTGGCTTGCGCTGCTCCCGGATGTGCAGCCAGCAGACCAGCCAGATCAGCACACTCGAAGAAAGCGCTAGAAACATATGCAGCTTGAGATTTCCCCGCGGCCGTTTGCCCTCGAATTGCAGTTGCCAGGCCAGCAGGCCGGTCGCGACGGTGGGTACGGCGGCGATGGCCGCCGCAACCACCGTGTAGTACGCAGCCCGCAGCAGGGCCTGATCCTGCTTGCGCAGCGCCAGCAGATCGAACGCCACGCCGGCAAAAATCAGCGCGATGGGAAAGTGGACCAGGGCCACATGCTGCGCATGCTTGGCCAGGAGCACCGACTTTAAATCAAAGGGATTCATGCGAGTCTCCTGGCGTCACTGCACCACGATTTTGGCGGTCATCTTTGGGTGAATCGCACAGTAGTAGTTGTACGTGCCCGGTTTTGTGAACGTGAATGAGAAACGGTCGTCCGTATCGAGAGCCTTCGATTTGAACATCTTGTTGTCGTCGCTGGTCACGACGTGGGGAACATCGTCATTGTTCGTCCAGGTGACCGTGGACCCAGCTGGAATGGTGATGGTTGCCGGGCCAAAGCTGAAGTTGTCGATCTTGACTGCGGCAGCGCTTGCGGATTTTTCGCCGGAGCTCGCAGCCAGGTCAGGCCGGATTCCAACCGTTAAAGCCAGCGCCACCGTCAGGATTGCCGCCGATCCGAACATCCACTTGATACTTTTCATCTTTTTTCTCCTTTAAGATTTTCCGTTGAAACTTGGGAATTCCACTGGATCACGCCAGCGTGGAATCGACGAGCGCCAGCGAGTGGTTGCCTTGCACATAATTCACATGGGAAATGCCCAGCACGCTGCGCAATTGATCCGCGGGCACTTTCATGGGGCCCGGCGACGGAGCGGTGCCCGGTGCCGGTTGAGGGAACGCGGTGGACAGCGCCGTATGAAATGTGACGTTGCCTTCCACCTTTTGCATGATCTGGTGGATATGCCCGTTCAGGACGGAGACCGAGCCGAAACGCTTCAAGTATCCGAGGGCCTGCTCGCTGTCGTCTGTGCCCCATCCCCAGTCGGGATATACCGTCCAGAGCGGAATGTGCGCGAACACGATCACCGGCGTGCTGCTCTTCAAGTCCCTCACATCATCCTGGAGCCATTTGAGCTGGTTGGCGCCGAGCGACCCCAGGCCGCCGGCTTTGAGGTCCATTACGTTGACGAGGCCGATGAAGTGCGCGCCCTTGTGGTCAAAGCTGTACCAGCCATTTCCTTTCGTCTCTTTGCCGAAGCGATCCAGGTATTGCTGGCCATTGTCGGTAAGGACGTCGTGCTCGCCGGGAACGTAGAAAATCCGGCTGGCTTTGGCGCCCTTGAGGACTTGCTGGGCGGTGTCAAACTCGGACGGTTTGGACAGTTGCGAGATATCGCCCGTGTGCAGCAGGAAATCCGGTGGCGCCGCGGCGCTGTTGATGCGATCAACGGCGACTTGCAGAGTTGCTGTGACGTCGGGATTGGCTTCCTTGCTGAATCCGATGTGGGAGTCGCTGATCTGGATGAAGCTGAAATCCGCTCCCTTCATATTCGCCATGTCTTTCCTGCCCGTGGCGCCTTGCATCAAGGGCAGCGATTTCAATACTCCGCCGTGAAGCGAGTAGAGAACTCCCGTGCCGGCCCAGGCCATGCACTGCAGAAATCCACGCCGGTCGATGCCGTCCTTGTTGATGTTGTCGCGAATAAAGTCAGCCATTATGCTTTCTCCTTCGGCGGGCGCGGGCTGTAAAATGCTTGCCGCACGCGGCCTTCGGGATGTAAGACTTCTCCGGGCGGCGCTTATTCCCCGCGAAGGGCCGATTTCAGGGCCGGGAATAAAAAAGGCCCTGCAACAGTCTTATGAGTGGACGATTAGAAAACGGCGAGACCCACTAGAGTGCCAGGCGCAGCGACACGCGAACGCTTCGAGCAAGCCGTCCTGCCTCATCTGGACGCGGCGTACAACCTCGCGCGCTGGCTGACGCGGAACGAACAGGACGCGCAGGACGTGACACAGGAAGCTTTTTTGCGAGCGTTTCGATTTTTCGACGGCTACCAGGGCGGAAATATGCGGGCGTGGCTGCTCACCATCGTGCGCAATACGTGCTACACGTGGCTGCACCAGAACCGGCCGCCCGAATCCGCCGTGGAATTTGACGAGGAGATTCACAGCAGCGAAATGTCGGGCGGCGCCGATCCCGAACTTCAGGTGCTGGCGAGCGCCGACAAAGAAACTGTGCATCGCGCGCTCGAGGAGCTGCCGGATATTTTTCGCGAGGTGCTGGTGCTGCGCGAAATGGAAGGAATGTCCTACAAGGAGATAGCCGACGTCGCCTCGGTTTCCATTGGCACGGTGATGTCGCGCCTGGCGCGGGCGAGGACGCGTTTGCGGGAGTCCCTGGGCGCCGCGCTTGGCAAGGAGTCGTGATCGTCAAGGAGTCTTGAGTTGAGCTGCAAGCTGACACAACGGTTTGTTCCCGGGTACGTGGATGGCGAACTCGATCTTTCTCGCACCATTGAGATGGAAACGCACTTGCAGGTTTGCGCAGAATGCGCGCGGGAACTCGAGAGGCTTCAGGCCTTGCGCGCAGCGCTGCAGCGCAGTTCGCTCGTCTATGCCGCGCCGGAGGGGCTGCGTGAGCGGATTCAATCCTCACTTCGTGCTTCCACTCCTGCAGTGGCCTCCGAACGTGCGAGCGACTGGCATCCGTTTCAATTTTTGCGCTTGCCCCTGACCTTGAGATGGGCCGGTGCCTTTGCTGCCCTCGCTTTGTTCGCCGTCGCAGCCTGGCAATTGGCGCCCATGGTGCGCGGACCCGCGAGTGACCAGCGGCTTGCGGCGGAAGTTCTCAACAGCCACGTGCGTTCGCTCGAAGCGAACCACTTGATGGATGTGGCCTCCACGGATCAGCACACCGTGAAACCGTGGTTCGACGGCAAGCTTGATTTCTCGCCGCCGGTCGAAGATCTGGCCAGCGACGGTTTTCCGCTCGTCGGCGGACGCCTCGATTATTTCGAAGGCCGCCAAGTCGCCGCGCTGGTCTACCAGCGTCGAAAGCATTTCATCAACGTGTTCGTGTGGCCTGGCGCGTCAGGACCAAGCTCCACTCAGACCATCCAGCCGCAGCAGGGCTACAACATGATGCGCTGGTCGCGCGGCGGTTTCCAATTCTGGGGCGTGTCGGATGTAAACGCACAGGACCTTGCCGATTTTGTCCGCCTGCTCGAAGCTCGCATCTCCCCTGAATCGAAGTAGCGTTCAGCGTGATCCGCTTTAGGTTAAACTGACTGCCGGAGATTCGATCCATGGCTAGTCCGACGTTCAAGCTCGCCGTTCGCAAGGGAAAGAAAGACGTGCAAGCAGGCCGCATCGTGTCTCACAAGAAAGTGGCCCGCTGGTTGCGGTCCTGGGGCAGGAAACGCGAATTGCCCCCGCCTCCATGCGAATAATCCGAATCGAGACGATCCTCGTTAACCTCGTCGTAATCCGGCAATACATCGAACGGGATCATCCCGCCGCAGCGCCCAGCGTTGCGCAACGCGTACTCGCCGCCGTAAAACAGCTTGCCGAGCATCCGTACCCAATTCACCGCGACCGTCTCGGAATTCTTGCTGTTCTTTGCACTGTTCAAGATGAACTCGAAGAGTAGGGTCCTTGCTCCGATTGACCCACCTTGCGTGGCTGCTCCCATTGGCTGTAGCATGCCAGAATCAGGCTATCGGGCCGAGCTTCCGGTGAAACTGCGGCGGCTGACGGACCGTCTATTTAGGAGCTACCTCTATGAGGCTCCTCGCACCGATATCGGCGCTGCTGCTGCTCGTAGGCGCGAGCACGGGCATCTTGGCCATGCAGCGCGGCGGGCAGCAATCGTACGACGAGTACGGCGCCCGTGAAGCGTTTGGGACTTCCGGGGATCTCGGCTCCGGGAAATACGAATACTCGTGGTCGCGGCTGCGCTACTCCATGGCGGGGGGCGGAGGCGGCGGATACGGGTACGGGCGCTACGCCACCTGGTCGCGCGACTATCCCAAGGCCGACCGGCAATTCCTGATTGCCATGAAACGACTGACGCGCATTAACGCGCGGCCCGTCGAACAGGTAGTTGACCTCGACAGCGACGGCCCTCAGGCCATCGAAAATTTTCCGTGGGTGTATGCCGTGCAGGTGCAGACCTGGACGTTCAGCGACGCCGAGGCCAAGCGCCTGCGCGAATACCTGCTTAAGGGCGGATTCCTGATGGTGGACGATTTCCACGGCGCAACTGACTGGGAACACTTCATGAACGGCATGCTCATGATTTTTCCGGACCGCCCCATCGAAGACCTCACCGACAAAGACGAAATCTTTCATGTCCTGTACGACCTGACCGACCGATTCCAGGTGCCGGGCGAGCAGTATGTCTGGACGGGTAGAACGTATGAGAAGGACGGCTACGTCCCGGAATGGCGCGCCATCAAGGACGACCGGGGCCGCGTGATGGTCGCCATCTGCCACAACATGCACCTGGGGGACGCCTGGGAATGGGCCGATGATCCTCGCTATCCGGAGAAGTTCGCGTCGCTGGCGTTTCGTCTGGGGATCAATTACGCGATGTACGGAATGACGCACTAACGGCGAACTTCGGGCCGCGAATCTTGCATCCTATCCTTTCGGAGAACTTGCGCTCTTTATGTTTTTGGGGGGAATCCGCCGCGTCCAGTAGGACAGACTTCAGCCTGTCGCTTTTGGCCCTGGGCGCCGATCGGAAGACCGACAGGCTGAAGCCTGTCCTACTTAAAAGATATGTTCGAGTTTTTATTCAAATATCCGCGCGCTGTGTTTTCCAAGGGGACCCTGGTGTTGCTGGGGGCCTGGCCGTGGTGGGTCTTCGTACTTTTTCTTTTGGCAGCGGGGGCGGGGCTGGCTTGGCTGATTCGCTCGAAGCTGCCGGAGGCCTCCGCGCAAGTCAAAAACTGGAGGGCGGGCGTCATCTGGCTGCTGCAATTCGCGTTGGCGGCGCTCGTTCTCCTCTTGCTGTGGCAGCCGGCCGTCCTTGTGGCGGAGCTCAGGCCGCAGCAGAACATTATCGCGGTGCTAGTGGACGATTCGCGGAGCATGTCTATCGCGGACACGGGCGCGACCCGGGAAGCGCAGGCCATCCAGGCGCTCCAAGGCGGCGTGCTCGACCAGCTGCAAAAGAAATTTCAGATTCGCATCTACCGGCTCGACCGCCAAATCTCGCGCGTCCCCAAACTCGACGATTTGAAAACTTCGCCGCCTGCGTCCGCGACGCGCATCGGAGACGGCCTGAAACAATTGGCAGGGGAAGCGGCCGATTTGCCGATCGGCGCGGTGGTGCTGCTAAGCGACGGCGCGGACAATTCCGGCGGGATCGATCTCGATACCATTTCCACGTTCCGCAGCCGCAGGATTCCGGTGCACACCGTCGGCTTCGGCCTTGAGCAAACGGCGCACGACGTGGAGATCAACGACGCCGTGGTCGCGCCGCGCGCGCTCGCCGATTCGCGCCTCGCCGCCAAGGTGACGCTGCACCAGCGCGGCTACTCCGGGCAGAAGGCTATGCTGACCGTTCGCGACGGCGGCAAGGTTTTAGCGGGGCGGCAAATCACTCTCGCCGCGGACGGCGTGACGCAGAACGAGTCGCTCTTATTCAATCCGGGCGACGCGGGAGCCAAGACGCTGCAGTTTTCCGTCGATCCGCTGCCCGGCGAGGAAAATCGCGACAACAATTCCGTGGCGCGCCTGGTCAACGTTGAATCCGCCAAGCGCCGCGTGCTGTACGTCGAGGGCGAGCCGCGCTGGGAATACAAATTCATCCGCCGCGCCGAGCAGGATGACCGGCTGCTGACCATCGTTTCCATGCTGCGCACCAGCGAAAATAAAATTTATCGCCAGGGAATCGAGGATCCCAAGGAACTTGCCGACGGTTTTCCATCGCGTGCTGAGGATTTGTTTCCGTATCAGGCGATCATCATCGGTTCCGTCGAGGCCAGCTATTTCACGGCGGCGCAGAAAGAATTGATCCAGCAATTCGTGGATCGCCGCGGAGGAGGATTGCTTTTTCTGGGAGGCCGCGCATCGCTCGGTGATGGAGGCTGGGCGTCGTCAAGCCTTGCCGATCTGCTGCCGGTCGCGCTACCCAACAAAAAGGGCACGTTCCATCGCGATCCTGCGACGGTCTCGCTGACTTCGGCCGGCGCGGACAATATCATCACGCGGCTCGTCGAAGACCCCGCGGCCAATGTGGAACGCTGGAAAAAGCTGCCCTATTTAATGGACTATCAGGAAGTGGGCGCGCCAAAGCCGGGCGCGGTGGTGCTGGCGGAATTGACCGCGGCGGGACGGAAGATGCCGTTGCTGGTCACCGAAAACTACGGGCGCGGGCGCACGGCCGTGATGGCCACGGGCGGCAGCTGGCGCTGGCAGATGAGCCAGGCGCTGGGGGACCCGACGCATGCGGAATTCTGGCAGCAGCTGTTGCGCTGGCTGGTGATGGATACGCCGGGCCGCGTCGTGGCTTCGGTCCCCAGCCAAATGCTGCTGGACGATGGGCGCGTGCAGTTTTCCGCCGACGTGCGCGACAAAAATTATTTGCCCGCCGCGGATGCTCACGTGGAAGCGCACATTCTCGGACCGGGCGGCTCGGCGGCGCAAATCGAAATGACGCCGGACCCAAACACGCCCGGCACATTTCGCGCGGAATGGACGGCGGACCAGGCGGGATCGTATCTCACCGAAGTGGTGGCCACGCGCGATAAGGACGAACTCGGCCGCGATGTTCTGACCTTTGCGCGCATGGATGGCGTGGCTGAAAATTTCCATACCGGGCAGAATCGCGACCTGCTCGAAAAACTTTCCGCCGAGACAGGCGGGCGCTACTGGACGCCGCAGGAGGTTTCCAAACTGCCCGGCGAAATTTCGTATTCCGAAGCGGGGATCACGGTGCGCGATACGAAAGAGCTGTGGAACATGCCCATTGTTTTTCTGCTGCTCCTCCTGCTGCCGTCCGCGGAATGGCTGCTGCGCCGAAGGTGGGGAGTGGTATGAGGGTAGTTGTAGCTCAGGCTTCAGCCTGTGGGTTTTAGTCCTTGCAGGGACGAACCCCCACAGGCTGAAGCCTGCGCTACCTGTTCTTGCGGCTCACTGAGGTTTGATGTGATGGTGACGAAGAATGCTGGCTAGAAGTAGATCATCGCGAAGAGTGGCGCTGCTTGCGGTGTTTTGCGCGGCTTGCGTTGTATTCGGCGGGCGCGCGGCGCAGGCCGCGCCATACTACGTCACCGTCGCGGGGCTCGGGGGCGAGCCCGATTACGAGCAGCGCTTCACCGCGCTCGCGAAAGACCTCGACAAATTGTTCAAGGCCGCGGCCAGCGATGCGCACGTTTACACGTTCACGGGAAGCGACTCCAGCAAGGCGCATCTCACCGACACGCTCGGCCAGATCGCGCGCGAGGCCAAGCCTGAAGATGAATTTACGCTGATCCTGATCGGCCACGGCTCCTACGACGGCGAAGTGTACAAATTCAATCTCCCCGGGCCCGATATTTCCGGCGAAGACCTGGCTCTGCTGTGCGACCGCATTCCCGCCAAGCGGCAATTGATTGTGAATACCACAAGCGCGAGCGGCGGCTCGATCGGCGCACTGCAGCGACCGGGACGCATCGTCATCGCCGCGACGAAAACCGGCACGGAGAAAAACGCCACGGCGTTTGCGCGCTATTGGGTGGACGCGCTGCGCGACGGGTCAGCCGACACGGACAAAAACGAAGCCATCAGCGCGCTGGAAGCCTTCGTCTACGCCGATCGCAAGACGGCGGCATTTTACGAATCGCAAAAGCGCCTGGCGACGGAGCACGCTGTCATTGAAGATACCGGCAAGAAGGAAGCGGTTCGCGCTGCTTCCACGGAAAATGGCGAAGGATTGCTGGCTGCGAATTTCGTTCTGCTGCGCATCGGCGCTGCGCAAAAGGCGGCGAACGATCCGGCCAAACGCGCGCTGCTCGACAAGAAGGAAGAACTCGATCGCAAGATCGATCTGCTGAAATATCAGAAAGCCGCCATGTCCGCGGAAGATTACAAAAAGCAGCTCTCCGATGCGCTGCTCGAGCTTGCGCGTGTGCAGGGGGATTTGGACAAATGAACCAGGGAGCCAGGCAGCGCGCATCGCGGATGCTTTTCCGCGCCGCAGTGTGCGCCGTGTGCCTTGCCGGCGCGACTCTCGCGCGTGGCGCGACGCCGGAGGATTGCCACTCCTTGCGCAAGCACGGCCATCGCGCCGAGGCGCAAAAATGTTACGAATCGCTGACCACCTCGCGCGATCCCTACCTGCGCGCGGAAGGCTTCTGGGGCACGGAAATGTATCAGGAGGCGAACAACCAGTTTCGCATGGCCACCGAGCAATCGCCCGCGAACGCCATGATTCGCGTGCGCTGGGGGCGCCTGATGCACGAACGCTTCAACAACACGGAGGCTGACAATCTTTTCAATGAGGCCTTGCAGCGCGATCCCAAAAATGCGCAGGCTTATTACGGACTCGCGCTCGTCAGCGCGGACGGATTCGACAGCAAAGCGATCGAATATACGAGCAAGGCGATCGAGCTCGATCCCAAACTGTACGAAGCGCACGAACTGATGGCCAACCTGCTGCTCGAGGACTCCGACCAGGCAAAAGCCTTCGACGAAGCCGACGCCGCGCTGAAAATTTCTCCCGAGGCGCTGGATGCCATGGCCATCCATGCGGCCATTGAAGCGCTCGCCGACCGTTCGCCCGATGCCTGGCTCGACAAAATCCGTCAGATCAATCCCGTCTACGGCCAGGGCTACGCGCTGGTGGCGTACCACCTGGTTCTGAACCGCCGCTACCAGGACGGAATCTCTTTTTATCGAAAGGCCATTGAAGCGGACCCGCGGCTCTGGTCGGCCCGCTCGCAGCTCGGCATCAACCTGATGCGTCTCGGGCAGGAAGACGAACCGCGCAAGCAGCTCGAACTCTGCTACGAAAACGGGTACCGCAACGAAGAAACGGTCAACAGCTTGCGCCTGCTCGACAGTTACAAAAATTTCGTCACGTTTAAAGAGGGAGACACGATCCTCAGGCTCAACAAAAAAGAAGCCGATCTCCTGCACCCATACTTTGAAGCGGAGATGAAGCGGATCATCGCCACCTATGACAAAAAATACAAAATGAAGCTGCCCGGCCCCGTGCAGGTGGAAGTTTATCCGGACCACGAAGATTTTGCCGTGCGCACCATGGGCATGCCGGGCCTCGGCGCGCTGGGCGTCACATTTGGCCTGGTCATCGCCATGGACAGCCCGTCGGGACGCCCGCCCGGCGAGTTTCACTGGGCCAGCACGCTGTGGCACGAGATGAGCCATGTGTATATCCTCACCGCGACAAATTTTCGCGTGCCGCGCTGGTTTACCGAAGGGCTCGCGGTGCACGAAGAAACGGAAGTTTCGCCGGAGTGGGGCGACCGCATCACTCCCGATATTCTCGTGGCCATCCGTGAAAAGAAACTTCTGCCCGTCGCGGAACTGGACCGCGGATTTATTCGTCCCGAATATCCAAATCAGGTGATCGTGTCCTATTATCAGGCGGGCCGCATCTGCGATTACATCAAGGAGCGCTGGGGCGCGGACAAACTTCTGGACATGGTGCACTCCTTCGCCGATCACCAGAACACCCCCGACGTGATTCGCGCGAACCTGGGAATGGCACCTGAGGAATTCGACAAACAATTTTTCGATTGGCTGGACAAGGACGTGGGCAAGACGGTGGCGAACTTCGACGTGTGGCGCGCGAAGTTGAAGGATCTCGCGGCGCAGGCCAAGAATAAGAACTACGAGGCGGTCCTCAAGGAAGGCGAGGAAGTGCGGCGCTTGTACCCGGACTACATTTATCCCGCGAACCCGTATGAATTCATGGCGGACGCCGACCTTGCGAAAAACGAGAAGCCGGCCGCCGCCGCGATTCTTACGGCGTACGAAAAAATCGGCGGGCACAATCCTCCGGCCTTGAAACAGCTGGCATCCCTGGAAGAGGAACAGGGAAAGCCCGCTGACGCGGCGGCGACGCTCGACCGCCTCAACTACATTTATCCGACGGACGAAGAGCTGCACCGGCATCTCGGCGATTTGTGGTTTGCGCAAAATAATTTTCGCGGGGCCATTCGCGAATACAATGCCGTGATCGCCCTGGGCCCGCTGGACAAGGCGTCCGCGCAATACAACGCGGCCCGCGCTTATTTCGCCGCGGGCGAGAAGGACAAGGCCGAGGACCACGTCCTGGCCTCGCTCGAAGTCGCGCCCGATTACCGACCGGCGCAGAAGTTGCTGTTGCAATTGAAGGATTCCAACGAAGGGAAATAAAAAATGGCCTCCATCGCACAGCTCGACTCGGATTCCGCGGAACTGAAAAAACGCATTGAACGTTTTCAGACCGTGCGCGACAACATTCTCGGCCAGGTCCGCCAGGTCATCGTCGGGCAAGAGGAAGTGCTGGACCAGATCCTCATCTCGCTCTTCGTCGGCGGCCATTGCCTGATCACCGGCTTGCCGGGCACGGCCAAGACGCTCATGGTCCGCACCATCGCGCAGACGCTGGGACTGGCCTTCAAGCGAATTCAGTTCACGCCCGATCTGATGCCCTCGGACATCACCGGAACGGACATCATTGAGGAAGACCCCACGACGGGGCACCGGCGCTGGACGTTCGTGCCCGGACCGATTTTCGCCAACGTGGTGCTGGCCGACGAAATCAACCGTACGCCGCCGAAAACGCAATCGGCCATGCTCGAAGCCATGCAGGAACTCTCCGTCACGGTGCGCGGCAATCACTACAAATTGCCCGCTCCCTTCTTCGTGCTGGCGACGCAAAATCCGATCGAGCTCGAGGGAACGTATCCGCTGCCCGAGGCGCAGCTGGACCGCTTTCTCTTCAATACCATTCTGGATTATTTGAGCGCGGCTGATGAAGTCAAGGTGGTGGACTTGACTACCACGACGCGCGTGGCGCAAGTGGAGGCGGTCACTTCCGCCGAGGAGATTCTCGATTTCCAGCAGCTCGTGCGCATGGTGCCGATTGGAGAGTCGCTGGCGCAGTACGTCGTCAATCTGGTTCGCGCGACACGACACAACAGCGGCGCCGCGCCGGACTTCGTCAAGAAATACGTCAACTACGGAGGCAGCGTGCGAGCCGCGCAATTCATCGTTCTGGCATCCAAGGCGCGCGCGCTGGCGCACCGGCGCTACCACGTCGCGTACGAAGATATTCTCGCGCTGGCAATCCCGGTGCTTCGCCACCGCATCCTACTGAACTTCCACGCCGAATCGGACCGCATCGATTCGGATGAAATTTTGCGGCAACTGCTGCAATACATGCCGCCGCCGTCGAAGGCGTAAGTGGCGCACGCTTCAGCTTGCGGTTTTCCATAGAGTATTCCAGGCCGAGCGCGTCAGCCAAGATCAAGTGGACCCCCACAGGCTGAAGTCTGTGCCACTGGAACACCGCGGCAATCGTCGGGAAATTGGAAATTATCTGTCATTCCGAGCGAAGCGAGGAATCTCTCTTCGGTTTGACTCCAACATCAGAGAGAGATTCCTCGCTTCGGTCGGAATGACAAAAGTGGCGAAGCGGACGCAGGAGATGGTGGATAAATGCTGCAACGCTTTCTCGATCCCGCGGTGCTCGCCGGAATTTCCGGTTTGGATTTGGTGGCGAAAACCGTAGTCGATGGATTCGTCAACGGCCTGCACCGCTCGCCGGATTTCGGCTTCAGCCAGGAATTCGCCGAATACCGCGCGTATTCGCCGGGCGACGATTTGCGGCACGTGGACTGGAACGTCTTCGCGCGCACCGAACGCGCCTACCTCAAGCGTTACCGCGGCGAAACCAACAGCATCCTCACCGTGCTGCTCGACGCCAGCAACTCGATGAAATTTTCTTCTCACTCCGTGAACAAAATGGATTACGCGCGCTTCACGGCAGCGTCGCTTTTTTATCTTGCGATTCAAAACCAGCGCGACGCCGCGGGCCTGATCGTTTTTGACGATGAAATTCGCACGTACATTCGTCCCTCCACGCGGCAGGGGCAGCTGCATCGCCTTCTGAGCGGCCTCGAACAGGCGGAGCCTCACGCGCGCACCGATTTCGCCAAGCCGCTGAATCATTTTCAGCAGTTCCTGCGCCGCCGCGGAATCGTGGTCTTCATCTCCGATTTTTACGATTCGCCGGAAAATATCGTGCGGACCATCGAGCCGCTGCGCTTCCACGGAAACGAAGTCGTGCTCTTTCACGTCCTCGATCCCAAGGAAATCCGGCCGGAAATCGGCGAACCTTCGACGCTCATCGATCTCGAAACGCAGGACCGCATCGAAATCACGCCGGAATACGTCCGCGACGAATACCGCAAAAAATTTGACGCGCACGTCGAAGCCCTGCGGGACAAAACGCGCGGCGCGGGGATGGATTACCACCTGCTCGTGACCAACCAGCCGCTCGACAACGCCCTCCGCGAATATCTCACGATTCGCAAGGAGAGGAATTAGATGGGCCTCCTCGCACCCTGGTTCCTGGCGGGCATCGCGGCGGTGGCCTTGCCGTTCTACGTCCATTTGCTGCGGCGTCACACCACCACGCCGCGTCCGTTCAGCTCACTGATGTTTTTTGAGCGGCGCACGCAAAGCTCGATCAAGCACCGCCGCCTGCGCTATTTGCTGCTGCTGTCGCTTCGCACGCTGCTGTTCCTGCTGCTCGTGCTGGCGTTCGCCAACCCGTTCATCAACCGCACCGCCGCGAACATGAACAGTGAAAAACTTCAGCTGCTGGTGGTCGACGATTCCTTCAGCATGCGCGCCGGAACGCGCCTGGCCGATGCGAAGCGCGAGGCGCTCTCCGTGCTCTCTTCGCGAAGGCCAACCGACAAGGCGCAGGTGATGGCGCTCGGTTCGCAGATTCAAGTGCTGACGCAGCCGTCGCTTGACGCGGGCGCCCTGCGCGCCGCCGTCGACAATATTCAGCCGGGAGATTCGCGCGCCAGCTACGGCGAACTCGCGCGCGCGGTGCGTTCACTTGCGGAATCGGTGCGCACGCCCGTCGAGCTGCACTTTTTCAGCGACATGCAAAAATCCGCGATGCCCGGAAGTTTTTCGGAATTGGCGCTGCCTGCCAGCGTCACACTCGTTCTGCACCCCGTGGCCAAGGAAGCCGTGCCGAACTGGACAGTGGAAAGCGTCAACGCGCCGGGACAAGTGTGGGATCCCAAGAAAGCGCGCGTGCAGGCCGTCATCGCGGGATTCGGAACTCCGGCCGCGACGCGCACAGTTTCGCTCGTCGTCAACGGCAAAACTGCCTCCACGAAAACCGTGAGCGTCCCCGCAAATGGCCGCGCCACCGCGGAATTCCAATCGCTCGACGTGCCCTACGGCTTTACGCGCTGCGAAGTGCGCATCGATTCGGCCGACACTTTTCCCGCGGACGACGTCAGCCTCTTCGCCGTCGAGCGCTCCGACCCGCGCCGCGCACTCTTCGTTTCCGACGCCGGTGATTCGCGTTCGCCTCTTTATTTCCGCTCAGCCCTCGGCTCGGCCGCGGAGTCGGCCTTCGCTCTGGACATGGTCAGCGCCGGCGAGGCGGCCAATCAGCAGCTCTCCAAGTACGCCTTCGTCGTGCTCTCGGATCTAATTTCGGTCCCTGCGCCCTTTGAAAGCGCGCTTTTGCGATACGTCCAGGGCGGTGGCAGCGTTTGGATCGCGGAGGGAACTTCGGCGGCGCACAGCGCCCGCGTCCCCGTCTTTGGCGGCAAGATTCTGGACTCACACGATTATTCCCGCACCAGCGACCGCTATCTGAACGTAGCCGACGCCGATCCCTCGCACCCGTCCGTGGAAAAGGCCGACCACTGGTCTGGCGTGAAATTTTATTTTGCGGTTCGCGTAGAACCAGGCGACGCCCGCGTGATCGCTCACTTGAACGACGGGACGCCATTGCTGCTGGAAAAGAAAATCGGAGAGGGCAACGTATTGATCTTCGCCTCCGGCCTCGACAATCTTACCAACGATTTCCCGCTCCATCCGGTTTTCGTGCCCTTCGTCGAGCAGACCGCCTTGTACTTGTCCGGCACCGAGCGCCGCAGCGGCGCCCGCGTGGTGGACTCCTTCCTCGAACTGCGCAGCTCCAAGGAACAATCCGTGGGCGTTGAGGTGATCGATCCCCAGGGCCACCGGCCCCTCTCGCTGAAGGAATCAACGTCCGCGCAGACCTATCAATTGGCGACCGCCGGATTTTACGAGTTGAAACTAGCCAACGGACGCCACGACGTGATCGGCGTCAATCCCGACCGCCGGGAATCGAATCTCGAAGTTATTCCCGACGATGTTCTGGCGCTGTGGCGAGGAAATTCGGGCACCGGAGCCACGCAAGCCGGGGCCGCAGGTTCCGCTCAGGAACAAACCCAGCCCTACCGTCTATGGTGGTATATTATGCTTCTAGTATTTGCCGCAGCCATCGCCGAATCCCTGCTTGCGGACCGATACTTAGGCGCCCAGCAGCAGGAGGACATATGAGCTTTCGCGACCAGCTCAACTCCTATATCCACCAATTGGAGAGCCGCCTGCGCCTGGGTGCGATGTTTCGCGGAGCCGCGATTCTCACCTCGGTTGCCCTGGCCACCACTGTAGTCCTTGTCCTGATCACCAATGCCCTGGCGTTTTCCCGCTGGAGCATCACCAGCGCACGCGTGACGCTGCTATTCGCGCTGGTGCTGGCCGTAACCTTCGGAATCGCCCTGCCTCTCGTCGCGCTCAACCGGCGCCGCGCTGCACGCCAGGCCGAGAATATGTTTCCCGAGTTCAAGCAGCGCCTGGTGACTTTTGCCGAACGCGACGTCGAGAAGCGCGAGCCCTTTCTCGACTTGCTGGCCCTCGATACGCTGACCGTGGCCCGCGCCGCGGAACCCAAATCCCTGGTTCCCGGCCGGAAGCTGGCGGCGTTTCTCGGCGTCGGCGCAGTGTCGCTGTGCGTTCTTTTGTGGCTCATCCTGGCTGGCCCGGGATACTTCGGCGAGGGAGCTGCTTTGTTGTGGGCGGCCACGCCGCACACCGGCTCGGCTCCGTTTTATGACATCCAGGTGGTCCCCGGCGATATTTCTGTCCGGCGAAATTCTGATCTGATGGTGACGGCGCAGCTCATCGGCTTGCAAACCCAGAATGTGCGCTTGTATGCGCGCTACCAGAGCGCCTCCAAGTGGGATCAAGTGCCCATGCGCCCACAGGCGGGAAGTTCTGGTTTCCAATTTGTTTTCGGGGGGCTCCCGGAAAGCGTCGAATACTACGTCGAAGCGGGCCCGCTGGACTCAAAACACTACAACATCCGCGTGCTCGATTTGCCGAACGTGAAAAACGTCCGCGTGACCTACCGTTATCCTTCCTGGACGCACCTGCAGAATGTGACCGAGGAGCGCGGCGGCGATTTGCGCGCCGTTGAAGGTACGGACGCCGACCTCGAAGTGGAAACCGATAAGCCCATGCGCGACGGCCTGCTGGTGCTCGATGACGAGAAGCAGATTCGGCTGACGCCCGGCGAAGGAAATATCTACAAGGGCACGGTGCACATGGAAAAGGACGGCGTGTACCACGTCGCCGCTCTCGATCAAGGCCAGCCTGTGCGGCTCTCCAACGATTTCTTCATCGAGGCGCGCAAAGCGGAGCCCCCCAACGTGATCATCGCGCGCCCCGGCCACGATTACCGCGCCAGCCCGATCGAGGAAGTCACCGTCGCGGTGAAGGCCGACGATGAATTCGGCGTTTCCGAAATGACGCTGCACTATTCCGTGAATGGCGGGCCCGAACAGACGGTCGACTTGCTCAAGCAGAAAGGCGTCAAGCAGGCCGACGGTTCCACCGTTCTTTCCCTCGAAGATTTCAAGGCCGTTCCGGGCGACGTCGTTAGCCTTTATGCTGTGGCCAAGGACGCGCACACAGAATCGCGCACCGATATTTCCTTCATCCAGGCCGATCCTTTCGAGCGCGAGTTCTCCCAGGCGCAAGCCGCGGGCGGCGGAGGTGGTGGCGGTGGCGGCGGCATGGGCGATCAGAACGATATCTCCCAACGCGAAAAAGAAATCATCGCCGAAACCTGGAAACACCAGGGAGACAAGAAAGCTACGCAGCAGGAAGCGGCCGACGCCGCCAAATTCCTTTCCGGCGTGCAGGCCAAGCTGGGCGAGCAGGCCAGATCCCTCGCCGGACGCATGCAGAGCCGCGAATTGTCCCAGGAAAACGAGGAATTCAACAGCTTCGTGAAAGACATGAACGCGGCCGCCGCAGCCATGGGTCCCGCCGCGGAGCAATTGCAGCAACAGAAGTGGAAGGACGCAATGCCCAGCGAACAAAAAGCCCTGCAGAACCTGCTGCGCGCCGAGGCCACGTTCCGCCAGATTCAGGTGGCGTTCGGCAGCACGGGTGGCGGAGGCGGAGCGGGCGGAGGCGCCGGACGCGATCTCGCGAGCTTATTCGATCTGGAACTCGACACCGAAAAGAATCAGTACGAGACGGCGCAGACCGCGGGCGGTTCGGCCAGCCAGCAGCAAAAAGACATTGACGAAGCGCTGCAAAAGCTCGATCAGCTCGCGCGCCGCCAGGAAGAGCTGGCCGCGCAGCAGCGCAACAACCAGCAGAGTTCCGAGCAGCGCTGGCAGCAGGAGATGCTGCGCCGCCAGGCCGAGGAACTGCAGCGCCAGATGGAGCAGATGGCGCGCAACAACGGCCAGAGCGGATCAGGCTCTCAATCAAGTTCGCAACAGGGCGGCGCGCAAGGAAATTCGTCCTCGGGTTCTTCGGGGCAATCGGGTTCGTCCGGACAGTCAGGTTCTTCCGGGCAATCGGGCGCGGGAGGAAAATCAGGCGATCCGCGCGTACAGCAGGCCCTTGACCGGCTGCGCCAGGCAACCGACGACATGCGCCGCGCAACTACTCCCCAGCAAAGCGAAGCCGAAGCGCGCCGCGCCGCGGATCGTTTGAAAGAAGCCACCGACCTGCTCGGCAGCATGCGCCAGCAACAATCGGCGACGAAGGTCGATTCCCTCGCCGATGAAGCCAGCCGCCTCACTCAGGAAGAGCGCGACCAGGCCGGCAAGATTCAGCAGGCCTTCGGACAAGGAGGCATGGGATCGCAAGCCGGCACGCAGGAACGCAGGAAGCTTGCCGACGATCGCGAGAAATTGGCCAACGAACTCGGCGGCCTTGAAAAAAACCTGCAGGACACGGCACGCGAACTAGCCGCCAACAATCAGAGCGCCGCCTCCAGCAAGCTGCGTGAAGCCCTCGGTGACATGCAGCAGTCCGACCTGCGCGCACGCGTTCAGCGCGGCGCGGATTGGATGCGCCGCGGCATCGATCCCAATGCGAATGGCATGGAGCCGGAAATCGCCGCCGGAATGCAGCGCCTCGAAAAAGGCGTGCATGACGCCCAGCAAGCCATGGGCGCCGCCCCGCAACAAGGGAATGATTCGCAGCAGGGGATCGAAACCGCGCTGAACCGCGTCGAGCGGCTGCGCAATCAACTCGGCGGCCTGTCGCGCGATGGACAGGGTCGCCAGCAAGGGCAAGGCCAGGGGCAGGGGCAGCAGGGCGGGCAAGGCGGACAAGGTCAGAACGGCGGTCAACAGTATGGCCGGGGAGGCAATCAGGGCGCCTGGGGCCCCAACGGCGGCCCGGGCGCGAGACTCGGCGGCGGCGGAGACAATGGCGGACCCTACGGCAATACGAACCGTGGCGGCGGGGGCTATGGCACTGTGTACGGCAATCTGGATACGGGAAACAACACGCCGCCAGGCGGACCGCCGGTTCAGCCAGACAATTCTCCGGTTCCCCCGCAGCGCGCTTACGATGACAGCCTGCGCGATTTGAATCAGCTTCGCCAGGCCGTGCGCGAAGACCCCCAGATGGCCAAGCAGGTCCAGGAGCTCATTCAAGAAATGGAACGCCTGGATCCGAGCCGCTTCCCTGGCAATCCTGCGCTCGTCGAACAATTGCATTCCCAGGTGCTCGCCGACGTGGACAAGCTGGAACTGCAGTTGCGCCGCCAGCTCGACGACAAGGATGCCGGCCAGGTCCGCAGCGGCGACACCAAATCGGTGCCGCAGGGATATGAAGAATCCGTAGCCGAGTATTACCGCCGCCTGAGCAAGAACAATAAGTAGCTCTTAGTAGCGCAGGCTTCAGCCTGTGGGTTTTGAATTTTCTCAACCACAAAATCCACAGGCTGAAGCCTGCGCTACAAAAATCCTAATGCTTAACCAAAGGCTTGCGTGGAAGAAGTTGCTCCGTGTTCGCCGTCATGTAAGCAAACGAAGCGACAATCACGGCCATCTGCTTCAGGTCCGCCGCCTGGATTCGCTCGTACACATCCATGTTGGTGTGGTGCGTGCGCGTTTCGTATTCCATCGGGTCCTGGATGAATTGGAAGCCCGGCAGGCCCACTTCGTCGAAGGAAACGTGATCGGTCCCGCCGGTCCCCCGGGCAGACAGCGTGGTCATGCCCTCGGCCTTGAACGGCTCCATCCACTTTTCAAAAATCGGCCGCACGCTTTCGTTCCCCTGCAAATAAATTCCACGAATTTTTCCCGTGCCGTTATCCACGTTGAAATAAGCCGAGAGCTTCGCGTGGTCGGGCTTGAGATCCATCGTGCTTCGATCCGCGAAATGCTCCTTGACGTACGCGCGCGACCCCAGCAGTCCCTCCTCCTCGCCGGTCCACAGCGCGAGGCGCACCGTGCGCCGCATCTTCACGCCGCACGCTTCCAAAATGCGCATCGCTTCCATCATCACTGCGGAACCCGCGGCGTTGTCGGTGGCGCCCGTGCCGCTCGCCCAGGAGTCGAAATGCGCGCCGAGCATGACCACCTCATCGGATTTGTCCGTGCCCGGGATTTCCGCGACGATGTCGAATGAATCCAGATTGTCGTCGTAAAACTTGTTGATGGCATTGATCCGCAGCGTCACCGGAATATTTTTCTCCAGCGTGCGCAGGATACGCCCGTAATGCTCGACGTCCACGGCCAGGCGCGGCAGCACCGGCGCGTCCTTCGAGTCGCGCGAGCCTCCGCTCATCACGGTCATTGTGCCGCCGTCGTGCGGCGCGGGTTCCAGCCATGCCACGGCGCCCTCGTCCGTCAGAAATTTGACCAGCTTGTTGTTGAATTCCAGTTGCTTGCGCTGCCGTTCCTGCGCGGCCTTGTCGGGAGGAGGCTGTGGCGGGCGCGGTTGCGCAAGCTCACCCAGTTCCTGATCGGTGTAGCGACGCGCCGGCGCCTCGAACTGCGCTTCCACCACGCGCATCGGCGCGGTCAGCACGAACATGCCCCTGAGTCTCCCGCGATAAAACGCGAAATCTTCTTCTCTTTCGATTTTGGCGTAGATCGCGTCGGCGGTGATGGGTCCGTTTGTTCCCGGCGTCCACGCCTTGGGATAGGCGATCAGAGGAAAATGCCGCGGCGCAATTTCATTCGCTTCAAACAATTCGTTGGACCAGCCGCGCCCGAACGGGCCCCACGTTTCTTCGTGCACATTCGCCAGGCCCCAGGCGCTCAGCGTTTTGACGGCATACTCGCCGGCCTCCCGGACATTCGGAGAATTCGTCAGCCGCGGCCCATACACGTCCGTGAGATAGCCCATCACCTCCATGACGTGCGAATGTTGCGATTCCTCTTCCTGGAACTTGCCGATGACAGTGGCTTCGGGCGCGAGCCATTCCGTCTGCGCGGCTGCGACCCACACAAGTGCCAGCGTCAGCCCCAATAAGGCCGCCAGCTTTGCCGGCATACGAATGTGCCATTTCCACATATTGCGAAGGATTCTAACCTGATAGCCGGTCAACTGGCTTAAAATCAAATTATGAAAAAGAAAGGATTGTCGAAAGAGCAGGCCGCTTTGACCCTTACCCTCCTCACGGAAAAGCACTTGAAGCCCTACCCTCCAAAGGAAAGAGACCGAATGATTAAGGCATTCGGGCGCAAGGTTTCCGAACTAAGAAAGCGAATGCTGTGATATTCTTGATGCTTCGGATGCACTTGTAATTCCTCTCGGAAACGAACGTGGGGGCTGCAAGTTCGCACTTGTAGCCCCTTTTGTTTATCCGGCTGCGCCGCCGAAACGACAATCGAAGAGAAAGCTAGGATTTCATGCCACAGATTCGCAATATCGCCATCATCGCTCACGTGGACCATGGGAAAACCACGCTGGTGGACGCTATGCTCCATCAGAGCGGCGTGTTCCGCGACAACCAGGTGGTCATGAAGCGGGTGATGGACTCGAACGACCTGGAACGCGAGCGCGGCATAACCATTCTGGCAAAAAACACGGCGCTGTTCTATCACGACACGAAAATCAACATTGTCGACACCCCGGGCCATAGCGATTTCGGCGGAGAAGTCGAGCGCGCGTTGAAAATGGTGGACGGCGTGCTCCTGCTGGTGGACGCGAGCGAAGGACCTTTGCCGCAGACGCGCTACGTTTTGCAGAAGGCGCTGCAGGCCAAGCTGCTTCCCATCATCGTGCTCAACAAGATCGACCGCAGCGACGCACGCACCGCCGTGGTGCTCGATGAAATCTACGATCTTTTCATCGACCTCGAAGCCACCGAAGACCAGCTGGATTTTCCGGTGCTGTACACCAACGCGAAGACAGGAGTCGCGCACCGCAAGCTCGACGATGGCTCGACGAATCTTCAGCCGCTTTTTGAAACCATCGTTTCCGCAATTCCCGAGCCGAAGGGCGATCCGAACGGCGTTCTGCAGGCCCAGGTCATGAACCTGGACTACAGTGATTTTCTGGGACGCATCGCCATTGGGCGCGTCTTCAACGGCACGCTGCGCCGCGGCGCCGACGTAGGCATCGCCAAGCGCTCGGGAGAAATCGTCTCCACGCGCCTTACCAAGCTCTACACCTTCTTCGGACTCGAACGTATCGAGGCGGAGGAAGTTCCCTGCGGCGACCTTGTTGCGGTTGCCGGAGTGGAAGGAATTCAAATTGGCGAGAGCCTGACGGAACTCGAAAATCCCGCGCCGCTCGAACCTCTGGTCGTGGACGAGCCGACGCTGGCCATGAATTTCACGGTGAATACCGGACCGCTCGCCGGGCGCGAAGGCCAGTGGGTGACTTCACGCGATTTGCGCTCGCGCCTGCAGAAGGAATTGCTCACCAACGTTTCGCTGCGCATCACCGATTCGGATACCACCGACGTGTTTCGTGTCTTCGCGCGCGGCGAATTGCAGCTGGCCATCCTGATCGAAACGATGCGCCGCGAAGGCTACGAACTGATGGTCGGCAAGCCGGAAATCGTGGTGCGCGAGGAAAACGGCAAAAAACTCGAGCCGCTCGAGCGCCTGGTGGTCGATTGCCCGGAAGCGTTCGTCGGCGTGGTGATGGAATCGCTCGGCCGGCGCCGCGGCGAACTCGGCAAGATGGTGAATCATGGCTCGGGCTGGGTGCGCATGGAGTTCACGATTCCCTCACGCGGATTGATCGGCTTGCGCGGCCAACTGCTCACGGACACGCGCGGCACCGCGCAGTTGCACACTCTGTTTGAAGGCTGGACCGAATACGGCGGAGAAATGGCCTCGCGCCCGACCGGCGCGCTCGCGGCCGACCGCGCGGGCCATACCACCGCCTTCGCATTGTGGAATTTGCAGGAGCGCGGCGAATTGTTCGTCGGCCCGGGCGAGGAAGTTTACGAAGGCATGGTGGTCGGAGAAAACTCGCGCGACGCCGACATGGACGTCAACGTCACGAAAGAGAAAAAACAAACCAACATGCGCGCATCCAGCGCCGACGAAGCCATCCGCCTGATCCCGCACCGCCAGTTAAGCCTGGAACAAGCCATCGAGTTCATCGCCGACGACGAGCTTGTCGAAGTCACGCCCAAATCCATCCGCCTGCGCAAGAAAATTCTGGACACCAAGAAGCGCCCCAAGCGCTGGCAGCAGATCCGCGCCAACGCCGAAGCTTCGCAATAAAGTGGCGCACGCTTCAGCTTGCGGGGGTTGGGCCTTGCGAGGACTAAAACCCGCAAGCTGAAGCATGCGCCACTTACCCCATCGCCGTGCGCGCAACGAACGCCATCAGCACTGATTTACTCGCCCGCCGCATGCGCCTTCGCAATTGGTTTCTGTTCCCGGCCCTCGCCCAATTCCGCGACGCTCCCCTCGAGCACTCGAGCGATCTCCTGCGGATCCGAGCCCGCCGGAAATTCCACGGGTTTGCCGATGTACACGCGAATGCGGCCGGGGCGGTTGAACATGCTGTGCGCTTCGCGGATTTCATACGCGCCGTCAATTCGCATCGGGACAACGGGAAGTTTCAGATTGCTTGCCAGCAAGCCGACACCGGCGCGAAATGCGTGCAATTTCCCGTCTGGCGTCAGTTCGCCTTCCGGAAATACCAGAATATTCCAGCCGCGATCGGCCAAGTCCCCGGCAAAGCGGAAACTTTCGCGGAAGCCGGATATTTTCGGCAATGGGAAAATATTGAACAGCGACACCACCAAAAAATAATTCATGCGCTCTAGCCAGCGCCACAGAAAAAACGTTTCGCCTGCCGGCCGCCGCATTTCCGCCAGGCGCTCGCCGCCCATCGCTACCGCCAGACGGCGCCGCAACCGCACTGGCAATGCTGCCAGCACAAACCCCACGTCCAGATAGATCACGTGATTGCAAATCACTAGTAACGGCCCCTTCACACCGCGCAGATTTTCGCGGCCCAGGACGCGCGGATGTGCCATCAAGTGCGTCGCGGGCCAGGTCAGCAGGTAATAAAAAAATGTGCGAGCCCACGTCACCGGCCAGCGCTGCGCCCAGCGTGGAAAAACGAATTCAGATCGGACGGGCGATGACCTGCGCACCAGGCTTTCCAGTTCGCCGACGGTTCTGGCCGAAGCAAAGCGCGTTTCATTCACGTCCACCTGGTAACGATCCTCCAGCGCGCTCAACAGCTCGACGCGATCGAGCGAACTCAAGTGCAGATCGCTCTGGAGATTTGCGTTCGGGTCGACCTCCTGGCCTCCCCTTTGCATCCGCGCGATCAGTTCCCCGATTCCACCGGTGGAAGCCGGCCAATTCCCGGCGCCATTCCCGTTGCCCCACTGCGCTTCGACAGATGCGCGGATCTCGGCAAGCTTCGGTTTTCCGGTGGACGTCCTCGGAAAATCAGCCTCGGGCCACAGAAACCACGAGCGCATCCTCTGATATTCCGCCAGGGATTCGTTCACGCGTGCGACAATTCCCGCGGCGTGCCGCGGCTGTTTTACCCTCTTTTCGTCGCGCAGGAGCAAAACGCCGCAGGGCTCGGCGTTTCCCCCGCGTTCGAGTCCCACCACCACGCAGTCCTTCACTTCCGGTTCGCGTCGCAATAAAACTTCGAGATCTTCAGGAAATACGTTCATGCCTGCCGCCGTGACGATGACATTTTTCATGCGCCCTTTGAAATACAAATTCCCTTGGGCATCCAGAGCGCCGAGGTCACCGGTGCGGAACCATCCCGCGTCCTCGCCCCTCTTCGCGACCGCGAGTGTCTCGCCGTCCTCCCAGTATCCCGCCGCGATATTTTCGCCGCGGACCAGGATTTCGCCGTTGGCATCCAATTTCACTTCTCGGCCCTGCAGCACTTTCCCAATCGAGCCTTGCCCGATGCGAAACGGGTGATTCACGCTGACGAGCGAAGTCGTTTCCGTCAGTCCGTAGCCCTGGATGGCCGCGAATCCTGTACGCCCCCAGAACCGCTCCACTTTAGGATCCAGCGTCGCGCCGCCGGAAATGACGGCCCAGAATTTCCAGCCGAAGCGGCGATGAATTTTCCGGAAGCGCCACGAACGTCGGAGAAGTTTTTCATTCTCGGCAGTGTCAAAATCCTTGCGAAACGCTTCCAGTGCTCCTTCCGCTTCAAGATCGCGCTCGATCTTGCCCTGCAGCGCTTCGAGCACGCGCGGCACGGCAATCAATACCGACACGCGCTCGCGCCGAATTGTCGAGAGGATTTCCGACGGGTTGAGCGAATCCTGGAAGTGAACGCAACCTCCGAGCAGCGGCGGGATCCATATGCCCATGAATTGCCCGAACACATGGCTTACGGGAACGAGATCGAGAAATTGCAGCGGGTGTACGAAGCGCTCCCACTTGAGGTAGGGCTGCATTCCGGCTTCGAGCGGCTCGAGATTGGCGAGAATGTTGCCGTGTGAAATCACCACGCCCTTCGGATCGGCCGTCGCACCCGAAGTAAAGATGATCTGCGCGATCGAGCTGCGCGTAAGGGGAGGAGACGCGTAAGGCTCGCTGGAGTGCCCTGAAACAGCTTCCCTCAGGGAATCGAGCGAAATAGCGGGCCGCTGGTTACCATTCAGTAAATTATCGCGGTCCGCCACCACAAGTTTGGCATCCACCTCCGGCGCCACGCGGCCCGCCAGGTCCGCCGTGGCTCCTTGATCCATCGGCACAGCCACCGCCCCGCGCAGGATGCATCCGAAAAACGCGGCCACCCATTCCCCAGAGTTCCGTCCCCACAGCAGGATCCGGTCCCCGGGCACGATTCCCACACGCTCGAATTCCCGGGCGCATTGCGCGGCCAAGCCCGCGACCTCCTTGTAGGATAAACGCGAAGTGCGATAGCCACTGCGCTGCACGAATGCGACGCTCTGGCCGTGTTTGGGGTATTCACGAAGGTATTCGATCAGAGACTGGCGAGGCATGGCTGCGGTCCTGCTGCTCCCGGGGTGGCGGCGTCTCCAAGGTAGAGTAACCCAAATTTGCCTCTTCTGGTGCGGCGCGCGCAAAATCAGCACGCGGGCCGGTAAACGCGGAGCCTATATCGAGCACCGCGCACAAAGGTTAATGCGGCCTCAAAATCTTGTAACATATTGATAAATAATAGTTTAGCGGGACGTACACTTCTGGAAAGCCCTTTATTTTCTTGATACGATCCATCTAGACAGTAAATCCATTTTTTTGGTAAAATTGGTTTGCGTTTGTTGCTCTTGTGATTCCTTTTGACTCGTTCAACGGGGCTGCAAGCTTAATACCTTGCAGCCGTTTGTTTGTGCGGGCTAGAGGCAGTCGAGGCCCCGCTCCCCGCCCTGCGAGGCGCGCCGGTCAGTACGAGAAGCGCAAATAGCTTAAAGCGAGGTAGTAGAAGTGAAAGAACAAGGAACAGTGAAGTGGTTCAATGCCAGCAAAGGCTACGGGTTCATCCAGCGCCAGTCCGGCGAGGATGTGTTCGTCCATTTTTCAGCAATTCAGATGGACGGGTACAAGTCTCTAAACGAAGGGCAAGCGGTTGAATTCGAGGTCCGCAAAGGTCCTAAGGGCCTGCAGGCGGAGAACGTTACCGGCCTCTAGTCTGACAAACGCTGGCCCGTCCCGTCCGCCGCGGCGGACGGGACGGACCCGCTCCCTCGCAGCAAGTGCTCCGCAGGTGCCAGAATCAAACAAGGAGGCGTTGTGCAGGTTCTTTCCGAAGGTCAGTGCATCAAGCATGAGCAATACGGGTATGGAATTGTAGCGGAATCCGACGCCGAACGAACCACCATTGATTTCGACAGCGTCGGCATGAAAAAGTTCGTCACCGGCCTCATGGCCATGGAGCTTGTGGGCGAAGCGCCTGAACGGCCCACCAAGCCTCGCCGGCGCAGCAAGAAAGCCGGCGCTACAGCCGCTGCAAAAGTTGCTGCGGCCAGCAAGTAAATCAGGGTCACGCGGAAATTCCCAGCCCAGCGTCTTGAGCAGTAGGCCGATTGGAAATCGGTGCGTACCTGCTTGGGCGAATCAAAAATCCCCACATCCCCTGCTGAAAACGGAAGCCCGGTTTCGCACTAGGCACCGGCTGCTTTTCCACGGAAGGCGGGAGCAAATACTTCGGCCACAAACGTCTCCAACGGCGTAGCCGTGGTGTTCCGGGCTGAGCGAGGTTCCTGTGACTTCATGTGGCCCGTGTTGAGCGCCTCGGACATTTCCAGCAGCAGATCCACCATGTTGGAGGACATTCCCATCTGCATCATGGCGGGCTTCAGAATGGATGCAGGAACCTGCCGGTAGGTCAAGTCCGGCTTGCCGATCGCGGCGCCGATGATTTTTGCCGCTTCCGTGTACGTCACATGCCGCGTGCCCAGCAGTTCACGGGTTTGCATCCCGACAAAATCCAGTTTCGAGAGCGATTCGGCCGCCACCGCGCCAATATCCCTCGTATCGATCATCGGCAACGGCACATCCGCGCGGACTGGACCGGCCATGAATCCCATCGCTTGAATGACGCCGACCTGGGGAAGCAAGTTCTCCATGAAGTAGCCGCAGCGAAGAGAAAGTACGTTGAGTCCGCGAATCGATTCGAGTTTTTTCTCGAGGCTGTGCACACCCATTACCGGCCCGGTTCCATATGTCTTGTCCGCCCCGGTGCTGCTGAGGGCAACCGCATAAGCGACCCCGTTGTTTCGTATGGCCGCGGCAATCGAGTCGGTCACACGTTCCTGGTACTCGCGAACATCCGCCGCGGAAATGTTCGGCGGCATCACAGCGTAAACGGCGCGCGCGCCGGACAATGCTTTTTCAAGTCCCGCCGCGTCAGTCATGTCGGCAACCACGGCTTCCGCGCCCTTATTCGAGAATCGTTCCAGCCGCTTGGCGTCCCGGCCCACGACTCGTACCTTAGCTCCTGATGCAAGCAACTTCTCAACTGCTACGCCACCCGTATGCCCTGTGGCCCCTGTAATAACGATCATCGCGCCTCCTCACCGTCGCAGGCTTTGCCTGATATTTACGCCCTGACAAGCTAGATTACTGCCTTCCCCGGCGGTTTCAAACTGTGTTCTTTTTTCGGAAGAAATTCGTACATATGCGCCGCTCGCGCAAACAGTCCCACCAGTAGCAATAGGTTCTGCAGGACGCTCGGTGCTATACTTTGCTGCGACACGCGCAGTCTCCCGCAATGCATTTTCGGCCAATGATCCCGCGGAGAGGTGCTGGAGTGGCCGAACAGGGCTGACTGCTAATCAGTTTCACCCCAAAAGGGTGACGGGGGTTCGAATCCCCCCCTCTCCGCCATTTCAACAACAATCTTCCAGTGTTATCGGAAAATCTTGAGTCTTCGGAGGCTTAGCTGTTTTCGTTTCTTCCGCAGGAGTCTCTCCAGTCTCTCTATTTCTCTCTAATCGCCACTTTTTTGGAGCTAAATTCGGGCTAAACGGGCGCTGCCCTGAGAGCCATCCTTGTCAGGTAAGCCGATGTGTTGTCTGATTGTTGCGGGCGCTTCAGCGAAGCGAACGAAAAAGCTAAGAAGGGCGACCTTGTAGCACTCGGGATACTGCGGGGCACTTTTATCGCCACTTTTTGGGCTATTGGTCTCACCGCTTCAATCCAAAGACGAAACGATACCCTTGCGGATATCGGCCCCGCGCGTAGAGACTTTCCTCGCTCAGTGCATCTTCAAGGGAAGCGAGGCCAAAAGCGCGCTGGCGCCATTCCATAGGATCTGCACGCCGATGCAAACAAGCAGGAACGACGTGAGTTGGATGATCACGGTCATCCCTGTCCGCCCGAGCACCTTTCCCAGGCGGTCGGAAAATCCGTAGCAAAGAAAAATGCTGGCCGCGAGCAGAAGAGTCCCTACAATTGCGGTCAAAATGCCCAAAATATTTAAGCCTTGATGTTGAGGGGCATTCGCACCCAGGGTGATCGCCACGGAAATCGATCCGGGTCCAACCGTTAGAGGCAGGGTCAGCGGATAAAACGCATTGTGGAATGGGTCCGTCGGCTGGATGGCCTTCTTCGCATCCTGCCGGTCGTCGTCATAGTTCTGCTTCAGGAGGGCCCAGCCGGTTGAGATGACAACCAATCCCCCGCCTACCTGGACGACTGGCAGCGAAATCCCAAAGAAGGAGAGCACGCGTGTCCCGATGAAGTACGATCCAACCAGCAAGAAAAAACTGTTTATCGCAATCCGCAAGGACAGCGCTCTCCGCGTGCTCCGTGAGTATTCCCTCGTCATGACCAGGAAGATTGGGCTTCCTCCCAAGGGGTCGACGATTGGAAACAGCGCACTGAGAATCAGAAAAATATTTTTTGCCGCTTCAACCACGATGATTCTCCAAGTCTCGGTTCCTGAGGCAGGATCGAACTATGCTAAGAAGCGGCTAGAGTACCAAAAATATCGGCGCGGAATGTGATCGTTTCTCGTCCTTTTGCTCCGGCCACTCCATCCAGGTCAGGTAAATAGGGTGGCATCGAAAATCGTGAGCCGCAACATCGCGATCGAATGCATGTGGCCGCAGGGAAAAAGGAAATACGGCGGCGGCTCACCCCGCGACGCGGGCGACCGAGCTGCGGAACAACTGCAGCCGTCCGCTGACCACGCCTTTCACTGCTTCGACTGCAACGGGGAGAATCTTGTAAGCGGCAACTTCGTTCGGTTGATCGGCGAGCGCTGTCTCAAGCCCGCGCCGCCACGCCAGCCGGAGTTCCGTGTTGATGTGCACGACGTTCATCCCAGCCTGGATCGCATTTCGCAAGTCGCTATCGTCGGTTCCCGAGCCGCCGTGGAGCGTCATGAAAATTCCGGTAGCGGCCTTGATCTCCGAAATCCGGCCAATATCCAGGCGCTTGTGCACTTCTCCGCGTACCATGCTGCGTAGCAGCCCGTGCATGTTGCCCACAGCAGGCGCCAGCACGTCGATGCCGGTGCTGGCGACAAATTGTTTTGCCTCGGCCGGTTTTGTGAGAATTCTTGAGGATTCAGGAGCGCTTTCGTGAATTTCGGAGCCGCTCCCGATGTCGCCGATTTCTCCTTCCACGATGATCGACGGGTTGATCGCCTTGAGCGCTTCAACCGCTTTCTTCGTTTCGGAAACATTCTCCGCAAAAGGCAGGGTCGAGCGATCGAAAACCACCGAGTCAAACCCCGCCTTTGCGGCTTCTACAGCTTTGGCGAGCGAATGCGTGTGGTCGGCGTTCAGAAAGATCGGGAAATCGAATTCTTCGCGGATACTGCGAACGAGCGCCGCAGCCTGGCGGACGCCTAAGAATTCTCTTTCGCCCTCTGAAACTCCGACGATCACAGGCACCTTCAGCCCGCGAGCCGCTTCTGCGACCGCCTTCAATGCCACCAGGTCCGAAATGTTGAAGTGGCCGAGAGCGGTTCTGCTTTTTTCCGATTCCACCAGCGCGTCACGCAACGTTTTCATAAGCCCTCTTTTCTTTTTAAGGAACAGCAATTCCAAAGATTTCAGCCGAATGTCTCATCACGCTGCTTGCTCCGAAACAGGCGCCGAATCCGCGATCGTCCGCTCTTGCCCGATCATGCGGTGGGCGACCAAAGCCGTTACCAGTGTGGTTGCGAGAACCAAGGCCCCCGTAACCGTGTGTGCAACCGTCAGCGCGACCATCACGGGGATTGGTTGCGGGAAGCGCGCCGCGTACTGCCGCGACCAGTACGCGCCTGCACCAAGCAAGAGCTGCACGCCAATGAGAATCTGGAGATAGCGCGCGCAACTGCGGAGCGCAGGCACATTCGCGAGCCGCCGTTTCAGCGCACCCGCCGTCACAAAAACAAATCCCGTAACTATCATGGCTCCAATCAGGTGCGGAATAATTCCAAAGACCTTGTGCCGGAAAGCCGCCCCAAGGACCAGCTGCAGGAATACAGCGGCGACCGTGCACACGGTCAACGTTCGAACGCGAGGCGACTGTGGATCATCGATTTCCGCGAAGCCACTGTTCCACCAAGCACCCGTAAACACGGCGATCGCCGCGACAGTCGAAAAGAACAACTGTCCGAGCGTCGCGTGCGCGGCGGAGACTGGAGGAGGCTGGTACATTCGCACGGTCAGACCGCCGAGGATTCCTTGCGCAATGACCCCGCCAAGGGCCGCAACGCCCAGCCAGCGCATCCAACTTCGCTTTTCGGCTCGCCAGAGCCAGACGGCAAGTCCGATCGTCAGCAGGCCCACGCAAGTGGCTATCACGCGATGCGTGTATTCGTATCGAATTCCGCCCACGAACGGGGGCAAAAAAGTCCCATAGGCAAGTGGCCAATCGGGAATCGAGAGGCCCGCCTCGTTCGAAGTAACCAGTGCGCCTGCGTTCAGAAGAACGAATGTGCAAGCTGTCGTGAAGACGGCATATCGGTGAAGGGCCTTATCGTACGCGCTATTCATTGTTGTGAAGGGCCCCAAGCAGGCACCCGTATTACCCTCCGGCCGCTGCGTCGGGTCCGAACCGGATGTATCTCAGCCTGATGAGCACGGAGACCGATCCTGCCCCTGAGGCGCCGGCGTCAGACTATGAGAAAAAATTAGTTCCTACGCGTCGGTATCGACATCTCCTGCTGCAAAGTAAAATCGAGCAAGGTTTCGCTTGGAATCTTGACTTGATCTCCCTTGGTGATAATTTCCGAACCTGCGCCGGCACCACCGCCGACGCCCGCGCCAATGGCTGCTCCCTTGCCGCCGCCAGCCAGGGCGCCGATGATCCCTCCCAATGCGGCTCCGCCGATCGTTCTCTTGGCCGTGCTCGCTCCCTTCGACTTGCCCGTCAATTCATACTCACCTGTCACCAGCGGTATGGTCTGCCCATTCACCACAATCCCGGTCAGTTCGAGTTGCAGCTCGGATTTACCTGTAAATGTTCCTGACTTCTTCGATTCCGCGAGCCGGCCATAGACGTCGGCCCCCCTTGGAACCACGACGTTACCGTCGACCACCAGGGCTTCTTCCAGCGACGCCTTGAAGCGATCCCCTACCTGGTTCTCACTGGAATCGATGTTGTCGATTGTTCGAACAGAAATAAGCGTGCCTGCAGGAATGTACACATATTCCGGCTTCCTTGTGAGGGGACGGTCAGTCGTCCCCGGTTCGTTCGAGAGCAAACTGTTCGAGCGAGCCGGCAAGTTACTTGCCGCCCTTTCCGAATCGAAATTCACTGAGGCGATATCCGCGAGGTTGTATTTTTGTACGGACGACGCGACCTGGAAACTGATTTCAGCATCCGTGCCGCCTCTGAATGTGCCCTCGATCCGGCTGCCATTCTTGAGCTCCAGAGTATCCGCCCACGCACTCGACCCGATCAGGCACAGCGCAACTGCTAATCCACGCTTCAACTTGCAACTCGTCATGAGCTCTCCTCTTTAGACTTCTTCAGGCACCACAAACGGCGCCCGATACCCGCGGTCGCCGTCGCGCAACAATTTATTGGCTTCGTCATCCTCGATTACTTGCTCGGTTTCGGGATCAAATTGCAGCGACCGGCCGAGGCGGTATGACGCGTTCGCCAGGTGGACAAGCGCGGCTGAAATGTGCCCTTCCTGGATCGGCGCGTTCAGATTCTCTTTTTTTCTGCTGCGAACGCAGTCGATGAAGTTGCCAAAGTGGTCGCCTTCGGCGTGACCGTGAGGCCCGGCCTTCTCGTCGCG
>Ga0210401_10000863_pt1 | contig 36558 bp, 34 predicted proteins | sample IncBWH32MmetaG_FD_150866 | JGI IMG/M metagenome (GOLD analysis project Ga0210401, IMG submission 150866) | Forest soil microbial communities from Barre Woods Harvard Forest LTER site, Petersham, Massachusetts, United States - Inc-BW-H-32-M | ecosystem: Environmental > Terrestrial > Soil >... | reverse complement strand
CCCGTCTTGCTGATGGGTCCTTTCGACGAGAAAAATCTCGACGATGTTGTGGCCCAAAATATTCTTCCGATGGTTTATGCGCCTATTGGCCCGGCCCTGGATCGCGTGGCGGGAAAGCTTCAGAAGCCCGTGGAGCTGCACGTCTGCGTGGATACGGGGCTCGGGCGCGAAGGCGTTCCGTATCGCGCAGCCGGCACACTGATCAAAGATCTGGCCGGGCGTAAGAGCGCGAAGATCGTGGGTACGATGATGACGTTCGCCGAGGACCCGGAGTTCGATGGCGAGCAGTTGCGGCGCTTCAACACGCTTTGCAGCTCGCTCGAAGCCGAAGGACTGCGGTTGGGCCGGAAGCATGCCGCCTCCAGCTTTACTCTCTTTCAGCATCCCGACGCCTTTCTCGACATGGTGCGGCCTGGAATGGCGTTGTTTGGCATTTATTCCGAGAATCAGTTTCGAAGCCAGCATGTCATGGACTTGCGGCCCGGTGTCGCACTGCGAACGCGAGTTGCTTATGTCAAGCAGCTTCCGAAGGACGAGAGCGCGGGATACGAGCGGGTTTATCGGGCGAAGCAAGATACCTGGGTGGCTACGCTGCCGGTGGGACATGCGGATGGAGTGCCGCGCAGTGCCGACAAGGGCGCGCGCGTTCGGATCGGGAACGGGCTGTTCCGAGTGGTGGCGATCTCGGCCAGTCACCTGATTGTCGAGATCGGGGACAAGCCTATAGTCAAGATCGGTGACGTGGCGACCGTATTCGACTGGACGGAAGGGTCGCGACCGGAAGATGTTGGGGCGGCGTGCAACGCGTCAGTCTATGACCTGACGATGCATCTGAATCCGCTGCTGCGGCGGCGACCGGTTGGGGTATAAGATGGGCTGTTATGAAGCGAACTTTCTTGGCTTGCATTTGCGCCAGCCTAGCGGCGATGGCTCAGCCGCCCCAGGCGCTCCCGCCGGTGGATTCACCCCAAGTCCATTCCGACAAAACCGTTACGTTCCGTTTTAGGGACCCGAACGCCAAAGAAGTCCTTCTGGCGCGCGAGGGCTCTCAGCGAGTGCCGATGCAGAGGGATGAGCAAGGCATCTGGACGGTGACCACCGATCCGCTGGAACCAGACCTTTATGGCTACTCTTTCATCGCCGACGGAGTGGGGCTGATCGATCCCTCGAATCCAGGGATGAAGCCGAACCTGCTCAATACGACCAGCGTAGTGCACGTTCCGGGTCCACTTTCGCTTCCTTGGGAAATCAACGACGTGCCGCGCGGCGAAGTTCATCATCACTTCTATCGATCGGGCGTCGTTGGCGACGACCGGGATTACTACGTCTACACGCCACCTGGCTATGAATCCAGCGCCAAGAAGCTCTACCCGGTGCTATATCTGCTGCACGGGTTTAGCGACGATGCCAGCGGCTGGACGGCAGTTGGACGGGCAAATGTAATCCTCGACAATCTGATCGCGGAGAACAAGGCAAAGCCGTTGCTTATCGTCATGCCTCTGGGATACGGGGCGCCCGAGATCGTGACCCGGGCCGGACCATCTCTTCGTGACCCGAGTGCACGCACCCGCAACTACGATAAATTCCGTGACTCGCTGTTCACCGAGGTAATCCCGCAAGTGGAGAAGGCGTACAAGGTGGTGAAGGACCGGAACTCGCGCGCGATTGTGGGCCTGTCGATGGGCGGGGCGGAGTCGTTATACATCGGTCTCAACGCACTGGATCGCTTTGGATGGGTGGGGTCGTTCAGCGCGGGCGGATCGTCGGAGGACTTCAACGCAACCTTCCCGGCGCTCAACTCAAGTGCGGCGTCCCAACTCCACCTATTGTGGATCGCCTGTGGCACAGACGATCGCCTGATCACTCCCAATCGGCAGTTCCGCGAGTGGCTGACCTCGAAGGACGTCAAGCATATCGATGTGGAGACGCCGGGAGCGCACACCTGGCTGGTGTGGCGTCGCAACCTGGCCGCGTTCGCACCGCTGCTGTTCCAGGAAAAACACCGGTCCCAATCTGAGAAGACGACCGATTAGCGAGCAGCTTCAGCCGTTTCGGGGCGCTGCAGGTCTTTGAGATCGACGGCGTTGACATCGTTGATAATTTTCGCGTAGGCGCGGGTTATTGCTGCCAGTCCCGGCGCGGGAATAATGTCGGACGTCTCGTGATCGGAGTGCCAATAGAGGCCGGTATCAATTACCTGAAGGGAAGGCGCGTATTGAAAATACCGGCCCATCTCGCCCCCCGGCCTCCGCTCGGGCTCGGCATAAGTGGCAACTCCGAAATTCTCGTAAGCTTGGACGGTGATCTGCTCGAGCCGTGAGCTGCCGCCCACATACCACGTTACGGGCGTAGGCATATTTGCTTTCCGAATGACACCGTTGTAGGACACGAGAGTGCCCGCCGCCGTGTGTTCGGAATTGATTAGCAGCGCCGTTTTCGCGAAGGTCTCCTGGTGGTCGGCCAGCCAGCGGCCGCTCATTGCGGCATTGTCGTGATGGCCGCTGGTCCCTAGAAAGTAGATTGTCCGGCGGCGCTGTTCCTTCGGAACCTTGGCGAAGTATTCCGCCAGCCCGAGCATTGTCGCGACGCCTGTTCCATTGTCATTGGAGCCCTCGAACCATCCATCGCGATGAGCGACGATGAAAATGTTTTCGTCGGTCGTTCCGGGAAGCGAGCCCCAAATCGTGGCGGTCTTCAGGTTCGGCACCATTTTGATATCGAGGCGGATTTTGACATGTGGCTGCTCGTGACCGCGCGCCTGGCCGATCAATTCACGCATGGCCAGGCCATCCTGCTGGCCGAGGGCAAATGTCGGAACCTTGCTGCCAACCGGATAGAACTGGAATTTCAAATTGCCTGGAATCATCAGGGTGACGAAGATTGCGGCCGCGCCTCGATCCCCAATGCGCTTGATGGCGCCCTGCGAGATGGTGCTATGGCGTGACATGAAATCCGTGCTATAGAAAAAGACCGCTTTGCCGCGCAGATCGCGGCCGGCGAGGTCGCCCTCGGTCGCGAGGTCAACGTCTACGGCTTCGAGATCCAGACCTTCGGCAGGAGTGGCTTCGGTGAGATAGGTTGGCTGCGCGCTCTGAAGTTCCAGAGTCTTTCCGCCACTGGATGCGGCGATGCTCCAGGACTGGGGTATCCACTGAGGCGGCAAATTAAACGATTGCTCCCGCACATCGGAAAGACCGATCTTGCGGAAGTTTTCGAGCAGCCATTGCGCATTCTCCGCGTCGGCTTCGGTGCCGATGATGCGTCCCCAGAACTGATGGCCGCTGTCGCGATAGCGCCGTGAAATAGCAGTCTGGTCGTTGACGTATTCTTTGAGATGGCGGCCATCGATCGACGCGTATTGCTGTTCCGTTGGCAGCAGGCGCCATTTCAAATACGAGTCTTCTAGTACATAAAGCGGCTGCACGGCGCCGGGGGATTGAGCCTGCGCGGCTACGGTTAGTGCGGCTGCGAAAAACGCGATTCCTTTGAGCATTGCAAACCTCCTGGAAAAGTTACGCCGTCTTCACGGCGGTTCCCTTGATCACGACCTTCTTTAGGTCTTCAACTGCGCAGCGGTCATTTTATCGAACGTGTGAATGACCTTAGCGAAAACTTCAATCTGACTATGCAACAGCTCGGGGCTTACTTTTTCAATGCACCCGTCCTCGGAACCCGCCAGTAGATAATTCGGCATGGGCATATAGCCAATGGTAGGCACGCCGGCGTGGGCCAACGCGCTACCCTCGCCGAGGAACCCGCCTTTCACCGGATTAACCACTGCATTTCGGCGATTGTTACTGCCTTGGAGGCATTCGAGCAGAACATTAGCGGTGGACTGATGAGGAGAAAGAGCGACGCTCAGCTCATTCTCGCCGGTGGGCTTGTAGTGCAAGGATGCATCGTCGGCCCATTCGCGGCAGCCCAGGTGTTCCATCGTAACGGCCGCTACAGCCTTCTTAATCAGATCCGGATGTTTGTCGATAACGCCGCGAATCGATGGCACCCACGGGGCCGCGAAATGGCCGGTGGTGAGGACAAAGACGAGCGTTCGCCGGCGCTGGTCCTTAGGAACCTGCCCGAAATATTTAGCAAGCGCGAGAATGCCGAGTCCTCCGTTTTCCTCAATTGCGTTGGGGCCGTCGGTATGGGTATTAACAATAATCACTTCGTCCGATGAGGTTCCGGGCAACGTCGCTATCAGAGTGTCGGTCGGGGTGTCAGTGATGATCTCGGCTTCAAGCGTCAGGGTTGCTCTAGCTCCGTCACGGGCCAGGATGCGCAATGTAGCGCCAGTCTCGCGGCCGACCCAAAGTCCAGGGATGTTCTGAATCGGCCGCGAAAATGGGGTGTATTGATCGGCAGCGTTGGCATCGGAGATGTCCGACCATCCCAATATGACCCCCAATGCGCCAGCTTTCTGAAACTCGGTCAGTTGGTTCACCGAAGATCGTGCGGGGCGAACTGACGAAGGAAACTTCAGGTCGGCCGGATAGACTCCCCACACTTTGTACCACTCGCTATAAGGGCGCTCGGACGTTGGACAGTCGATGACGGCGATATTTCCTTTGAGTTTGTCGGAAAGGTCGAACTTGGGAGCAGTACCGGCATAGATAAGTTCGCCGGTAACACCCGACGCCGGAGTCTGTCCAGAATATGGAAAATACGAGGTCACGGGAGCGGCGAACAATGAGCCAGTTTGCGGAGTCACCAGGATTCCCCAGCGGCGTGCTTCCCATCGGGGGAACGAGAAATGGTCGCGGCTCACATCCAGACCGGCGGCGCCGAGACTCTTCGCCAGGAACTCGATGAATGTTCGGTGCGCTCGGCTGCCGGTGTATTTGGGGCCCAGCTTGGCCATCCACACTTGCCAATCCCAGACCTCTTTTTGAGATGGGAGCAAGCTGGATTGATAGCCTTCTATTGCGGCTTTGGCTGGAACTGAAAGAATAGCCTGCGCAGCGGAGGCGAGCGCGGGAATGGTCGACGCGGCCTCAATAAACTTTCGACGAGTGGACGACATGTTTCCTCCCTAGGTCAACTGTTTCTCCTCCAGGACTGTGCTGGTATGTTCGCCCAGTGTGGGTGGTGGCCGGTATACCGTGGTCCGATCTACGAAACGCATCGGGCTTCCGATCAACTTTATCGTTCCGAGCTTCGGATGATCCACCGTGACCACAGTATCTCGCGCAATCACATGCGGATGTTGGAGTATCTCGGCGACGGAAAGAAGGGGTCCGCTTGGAATGCGATGCTCTTCCAGAATCGTCTGCCACTCGGCGGATGAGCGCTTGCACAAGACTCCTTCAAGTTCAGCGAGCAGGCTGGCGCGATGTTCGATGCGGCTTTGATTGGTGGCGTAGCGAGGATCCTCCGCCCATTCGGGCTTGTTCAAGGCTTTGCAAAAACGCTGCCAGATCCGGTCATTGGGGACTGCGACCGCGATCCAGGCATCCTGGCAGCGGAGCACTTGGTAAGGAACGATGCTGGGATGACCGCTGTATAGAGCCTCAGGATTTTTTCCGGTAAGCAGGCAGGAGGCCGTGAGGTACGACATCGCTGAGAGCAGCGAATCGAGCAAGGCAACTTCAACGTGAGTTCCCTGCCCCGTCTTGTTCCTTTCAAACAATGCCGCCAGGATGCCCTGGCTCGCAAACTGACCAGCCAAAATATCGGCTACCGGAAAGCAGCATCGCACCGGATCCTCTCCGGGGCGGGAGCCGGCCAGCATCATCCCGCTCATGGCCTGCATGATGAGATCGTATCCAGGGCGTTCACTGTAGGCTCCGGTGAGTCCGAAGCCGGAGATCGATGTGTAAACCAAACCGGCGTTATCCGCTCGCAGGGTTTCGTAATCGACGCCCAGGCGCTCGACGACTCCGGGGCGGAAGTTCTGCACCAATACATCGGCTTGCCGCGCCAGCTTGTGGAGCGCGGAGAGATCGCCGGCTTGTTTCAGATCAAGAGCAATACTCTCTTTGTTTCGATTGAGCGCGAGAAAATAGGCGCTTTCACCGCCTTCGGAAGCTTGCCCCCAGTGGCGAGTTTCATCACCGCCGTCCGGCTCTTCGATCTTGATAACTCGCGCGCCGAGATCGCCCAGCAGCATGGTGCAGAAGGGTCCGGCCACGGCTCGCGTCAAATCGAGGACCAGAAGGCCGTCAAGGGGGCCACGCTTAGTGGTGGAGCGTTTCACTCTCGCAATTGTATGCTTTCGCAGCGTGTCCCGTAATTGGACCCATCGCGTATAAACTGGGTTTGTGAATCCCTCAAAACTGATTTACATCTCCATACTGCTGGCTATTCCCGCGTTGCCCCAACCTTCCTGGGAGCCAAGGGCATCGGCCGATATTGCGGAAGCGCTCAAGAAGACGGGCGCGCCCAGCGTTTCGGTGGTGATCATTCAGGATGGCCACGTTGCGTTCTCAAAAGCATTCGGCAAAGCGGACCTGGCGAGTAACCGCGCCGCGGAACCGAGCACGCGCTACGCGGTCGGATCCATCAGCAAACAGTTCACGGTCGCAGCTATCCTGCTGCTCCAGGAAGAGGGCCGGCTCTCACTGGACGACAAAGTGGGGAAGTTTTTTCCCGCTCTGACGCAGGCCAATCAAGTCACCATTCGTCAGTTGCTTTCGCATACCGCGGGGTATGAGGATTTCGCGCCCCAGGATTATCTCATCCCCGAATGGACACATCCTACGACGTCGGCTGCGATTCTGGAAAAATGGGCCAAGAAGCCGCTCAACTTCGATCCTGGCACGCGCTGGCAGTACAGCAATACCGGATATGTGCTGGCCGGCTCGATCGTTGAAAAAGCATCCGGCAAGCCATTGGTCGCGTTTCTGCGCGAAAAGATACTAGATCCTCTGGGCATGGCTTCCGCGGGTGATTGCAACGATCGCAGCGCAGCCGATGCCACCGCCTACACCCGATTCGCGCTAGGTCCGCCGCGTCCCGTCGGCCGCGAAGCCAAAGGCTGGTATGACGGGGCGGGCGAGCTATGTATGGCCGCGCCCGATCTCGCTAAATGGGACCTGGCGTTTCTCCAACACAAGATTCTGTCGCCGTCCTCTTATCAGGAATTCACGCGAGAAGTGCCTCTCCAGAATGGCGACGCGACTCACTATGCTCTGGGTTTGAGCGTTCGCGATTTTCGCGGCATCCCGATGCTCTCACACGGGGGCGAAGTTTCAGGCTTTCTCGCACTTGATGAAATGTTCCCGACGCGCAATGGCGCTGTCATCATTTTGTCGAATGAAGACGGCATCAGTTTTATCGAACCGCTAGGGGATCAGCTGGCGCAGCTCGTGTTTCTTGCCAGCCAGCCTCCGGAGTCGGCGGCGGATACGGCGCGCGTCCATGCGGTTCTGGAGGGGTTGCGGCGTGGAAAAATCGAGGCAGATCAGTTTACCGAAAATGCGCGCGGCTATTTCACGGCGGAAGCTCTGCAGGATATCCGGACTTCGCTCGCCAGCCTGGGTCCGCTAAAAACAGTGACCAGGTCGAATGAAGCTCTGAGGGGCGGCATGACCTATCGCGGATATCGGGCAGAGTTCACCAAGAAGATGGTGAGATTGAGCGTGTATATCACGCCCGACGGAAAGTTCGAGCAGTTCATGGTTCTGGAATCTTTGTAGCTTCCCGTGATTGTTACAGGACTGTAACCCGCTCGTAGTAAACTCTGAAGTTATGGAAAAGATCGAGATTGCGCGCAGTGCGGGAACTGGAAGCGAGGCTACAATTCTTCGTATTCAAGGCCCGCTGACACTGCAGACGCTGTTCGATTTCCAAAGTGCGATTCGTCAGACAGACCTAGGAGACACTATTATTGATCTCGGGGGCGTGCCCTACATTGACTCGGCCGGCCTGGGTGTGATCTTGAGCCATTGGGCGCACACGCAGAGAACCGGAGCCAAATTCGCTGTCGTGGGCATCTGCGAACGCGTCCAAGTGTTGTTCAATCTGACGAAAGTCAGTACGGTGCTGCCTTGCTTCGCTACTGCCGAGGAGGCCGAGCGGAATTTCTCAGCTGGCTCAGGCGCTGCCTCGGCTAAATCGGTATAAAGCCGTTTCGATTAGCGCACCTTTGAAGCGCCCGCGGCCCAGGCCATAAGTCGAGGCGGCGGTTTGACAAGGCCTGCCGCTTAGTCCGACACTCAAGTAAAGGTACAGCCCAAGGAGCGATCCATGATTCGATCCAAATTCCATGTCGCCGTTGTCGCGTTACTCGCTGTTTCAGGCGCTGCCATGGCCGGCGAGCCCGCGAAAACCGGCGATCCGGCTGCTAAACCCGTCACATTTACGAAGGATATCGCCCCTATCTTTCAAGAGAAGTGCGAGGCGTGCCACCGTAAGGACTCCATGGCGCCTATGTCGTTGGTGACTTATGAGGAAACGCGGCCATGGGCGCGATCCATCAAAGAGCGCGTGGTCACGCATCAGATGCCGCCTTGGCATCTCGACAAGACGGTGGGCATTCAGCAGTTTCAAAACGATCGATCGTTGAGCGATGAGCAGGTCGCGATGATAGCGCGCTGGGTGGATGCGGGCGCGCCCATGGGCAATCCCAAGGACATGCCGCCACCCAAGCAGTTCCCTAATGAAGACGAGTGGCAGTTGGCCAGGCAGTATGGGCAACCGGATCTGGTAATCAAGTCGGAACCTTACACCATGCCCGCAGTGAATCAGGACCAATGGTGGCGCCCGATGACCGACATTCCAATCACTGAGGAGCGCTGGGTGCGAGCGGTGGAAATGCGCCCCGCAACCAAGGGAGGCCGCAGGATCACTCATCACGCGATCGCATACCTGATACAGACTGAACCGAAGACTCAGAGCGCAGTGTCTGACGATCCCCTAACCGCATTGGCCGGTGGCGGAATCCTGATGGAGTGGGCGGTCGGAAAGCAATACGATATCTACCGGCCTGACACCGGCAAATTGCTATTGCCTGGTGCCAAGGTGTGGTGGGACATCCATCTTCATGCGGTTGGAGACGAGATTCGCGACCACGTCGAACTGGCTGTTTATCTTTATCCGAAGGGCGAAAAACCGAAGTATAGGACCTATTTGACGATGTTCAATGCAGCATCGTCGAACGCCGGGAGCCCGCTGGATATACCGCCCAATACCGTGGCCGAGACGCAAGGCTACCATGTACTGAAGCAAGCCGCGCGGCTCGAGAATTTCCAGCCGCATATGCATCTGCGAGGCAAGGCAATGCTGCTCGAAGCGGTCCTGCCGGATGGCACCGTTCAGACCCTGAGCTACTGCAACAATTTCAACTTCAACTGGATGAACAACTACATCTACGCGGAAGAAGCAGCGCCGGTTCTGCCCAAAGGAACCATCATCCACGTGAGCGCGTGGCATGACAACACCACCGCCAAAGCCTCTAATCCCGATCCCAACCAATGGGTCGGATGGGGCGACCGTACGGTGGACGAAATGGCGCACGCCTGGGTGAATGTCACCTACATCAGCGATGAGGACTATAACGCGTGGCTGACCAAGCATCCGCGAAAGCCGCGTTCGTTATTTAGCCTCAACAATTAATTCGAATGCAAGTGCACGGGTGGATGCCTCGAGGTCTGATTGGCACGATTCTGTTCGCGGGCACGGCGCTCGCGCAGGGGACGCCACAAGTATCGATGGAGCCTCCGCACACTGCCGGGCAAGCCATCACGGCGGCATTTGAAGGCTGGTATCCCGACCCGAACGGCGCGGGCAATGTAATTCTGATTGGCTACTACAATCGGAATCAAAAAGAAGCCCTGGATATTCCGATTGGGCCCAACAACCGGGTTGAGCCAGGCGGTCCGGATCGAGGCCAGCCAACCCACTTCGTGCCTGGCCGGCAGTGGGGCGTGTTCAGCATTACCGTGCCTAAGGATTTCGGCGCGGATAACAAACTCACCTGGACCATCGTCTCCAATGGTAAGACAACGGCAGTGCCGTTTAGCCTCAATCCGTTGTGGGTCATCTCACCGTTCATTGATGCGACCAAGAACACACCACCGTTCATAGGCTTCGCGGAAAACGGTCCATTTTTGCACGGGCCTCCCCGCGGTATTAGCAACACGCTGACGACGTCGCTACCAGATCCACTCCCGCTGGCGGTGTGGGTTGCCGATGACGCCAACGTGCCGCCGATGCTGCAGGCCTTCGCTAAAAGTATTCCGGCGGTAATGGTGACGTGGAACAAATTCCGCGGACCCGGCGAAGTGAAGTTCGCGAGTGAGAAGCCGAAGGCGGAGAAGCTGGAATTCAAAGCGCCGCCGAATACCACTTACACCGGCAAAGCGGCTACGACCGCGACTTTCAGCGAGCCTGGAGATTACGTGCTGGAGGTAACGGCCAACGATCTATCCGGACCCGGTGGCGGCGGGTTCCAATGTTGCTGGTCGAGCGCTCAGGTGAAGGTTACGGTGAAACCCGCGGCGACGGCTGAGCGCTGATTCGCGGCAAATAGGCACTATCTGCGTCCACCGAGGCCGTGCCAACACCAGTGAATGAACACCAGTGAGTGAGCGAGACGCCAGTCTGGTCAGGGGCATCGGCCTGCTCGAAGCCACCGCGGCGAACATGCTGAACACGATCGGCGTGGGGCCTTTCCTTACCATCCCACTTGCTATCGCAGCCATGGGCGGCCCTCAGGCAATGCTAGGTTGGATCGCCGGGGCAGTCATAGCAGTTTGCGACGGGCTGGTCTGGGCTGAGCTTGGCGCCGCGATGCCAGGGGCGGGCGGACCGTACCTTTACTTAGAGCAAGCTTTCGGGCCCAAGAGCCTCGGGCGTCTCATGAGCTTCTTATTTTTGTGGTCGACTGTGTTCGTCGCACCGCTGTCCACGGCGTCAGGCGCGGTCGGATTCGCGCAGTACACGAAATTTCTAGTTCCCTCGCTGGGGCCCGGGCAAATGAAAGCGCTCGCTGCTGGAAGCTGCTTGCTAATGATGCTCTTGCTCTATCGCGATATTCGCTCGATTGGCCGGCTTTCCGTTGCCATGTGGACGGTGGTGATGGGCACAGCGGCCTGGATTCTTTTCGGCGGCTTCACCAATTTTCAGGCCAGCCGCATCGTTGATTTTCCGCCTGGCGCGTTTCACCTATCAACCAAGTTTTTCGCGGGATTCGGAGGCGCGATGCTGATCGCAATGTACGACTACGGCGGCTACTACAACGTTTGTCTGTTCGGGGGCGAAGTCAAGAATCCAGGGAGGACTATTCCTCGGTCGATTTTAATTTCCATCGGTGTCGTCGCGGTGTTGTATCTCTCGATGAACATTTCCATCATTAGTGTGATTCCTTGGCGCGATGCCATGAAATCCACGGCCATCGTGTCGGATTTTATGAATCGGCTCTATGGCCGGGGCGCCGCTAATTTAGTAACCGTGCTGATTCTGTGGACGGCCATGGCCTCCGTCTTCGCGATTCTACTGGGCTTCTCCCGGGTCCCCTACGCAGCCGCGGCCGAAGGAAGATTTTTCGGGGTCTTCGCTCGGCTGCATCCCAAAGGCAGATTCCCATCGTTCTCGCTGGTGAGCCTCGGAGTTGCTTCGGCCGCCGCCTGTGTCCTTAGCCTGGAAGAATTGATCAAGGCGCTGACGGTCATCCAGATCTTGATACAGTCCATGGCGCAGTGTGTCGCCGTGGTCCTGATCCGAAGATATCGCGCCGATATCACTCGTCCGTTTTCAATGTGGCTCTATCCCATCCCGGCCGTCGTGGCGCTGGCAGGCTGGCTGTTTATTCTCATCGCGAGTGGTGTAGTGTATGTCGTGGCCGGACTGCTGCTGACGGCCGTCGGGATCATTGCTTATCTTTGGAGAGCGCGCCGCCGGGCTGAGTGGCCGTTTGTCGCGGGATGAACCGCCGTTGGGAGGTCGCTCTCTTCGGGGACAGCTTTGTCGACCACGTACTCAGCGGTTTCCCTCGTTGGCCCCAGCCAGGCGAGGAGGCCTTTGCTCAGAACTATCTTCGCGAGGCCGGAGGCGGCGCCGTAAACACGGCTTGCGGGCTGGCGCGCCTGGGACGCAAACCGGCTCTATTTTCCATCGCCGGTCCTGACGAGGGGGACTGGCTGATTCATCGGATTCAGGATTTCGGAGTGGAAACGTCCCAGATGCTGCGCGGCGATCTTCCCACTGGATTCACAGTCTCCGTTTCCGCGCCCCAAGAACGCGCCTTCTTTACCTATCGCGGAGTGAACGCGGCGTTGGACAAGCTTTTGACCGATCCCTCAGTTCCGGCGCGGCTGGCACAATCGCAGCACGTGCATTTCGCCTTCGCGCCCGAGCGTGAGCCAGCCATCGCCGTGTTCGACCAGTTGCGCAGCGCGGATTGCATAGTCAGCCTGGACACCGGTTGGCACGAGGACTGGCTACATGATCCATTAAATCTGGAGGTAGTCCGGCGAAGCAGCGTATTCTTTCCGAACGAGCGGGAAGCGCAAGCTATGACGGGTTCAAAAGATCCCGCGCAGATGCTCGACTTCTTTGCACAGCACGGCGCGGGTTGTGTCGTGATTAAACTGGGAAAGATGGGCGCGGTAATGGTTCAAGCAGGCGTCAAGTACGAATGCTCCGGCTTTGAAGTCGAGGCGCTGGACACGACCGGCGCGGGAGACGCGTTCAATAGCGGCTTCATCCATGCCCTGTTGGATCACGAGCCACCACAGCGATGCCTGGAGGTCGCATGCCTCTGTGGCGCTCTGTCTACTCGTGCACCCGGAGCGCTTCAGGCGTTGCCCACCCGCGAAGAGTTGGAGGCGCGGGCGCGTTCATGGGCAAAGTAGCGCTCATCGGCGGAGGGGGTGTCCGCTCGCCGCTGCTGATGTACGGCTTGAATGAAGCGCGCAAATCCATCGGCATCGACGAACTGGTGATTTATGACACCGATCTGAGCCGCGCGGTGATGATGGCCAAGCTCGGCGAAATCGTTGTCGCGCGCGCTGGTGGCGGCCTGCGCATCGGCATCGGGCGGGATCTCGCCAGCGCAGTGGACGGCGCTTCGTTCGTGTTGAACAGCATCCGAGTGGGCGGTATCGTAGCGCGCGCTCGTGACGAGCGGATCGCGCTTGAATGCGGCTTTCCCGGCCAGGAAACGACCGGCCCAGGCGGCTTGGCGATGGCGCTGCGGACGATTCCGGTTATTTTGGAGCAGGTCAGAATTGTGGAGCGGCACAGTCGGCAAGCATGGTTCATAAACTTTACGAACCCAGCCGGGCTCATCACCCAAGCTCTCACCGGCGAAACGAGTGTCCGGGTGGTTGGGATCTGTGACACACCAGTGGAGTTGTTTCACCGTATCGCACTGGCGCTGGAAGCCCCCATCGCCAACGTCGAATGTGATTACTTCGGTCTAAACCACCTGGGCTGGGTCCAGCGCGTGCGTTTGCGCGGCGACGATGTGACCGCCCGAATTCTCGCGAGCGATGCGACTCTCGGGAGTCTTTACTCAACCAATCTCTTCGATCCTTCGCTGATTCGTAATCTCGGGCTGATCCCCACCGAGTATCTTTTCTTCTACTACGGGCGGAGCCGGGCGCTCGCAAACCAGCGGACCGCGCGGGCTACTCGCGGCGAAGAGATCGCTCGTATGAACGAATCGCTCTTCTCCGAGTTATCGGCCGACCTTCAGTCGCAAAAACCCACCCAAGCACTCCAGACCTACGAGAACTACCTGAAGAAGCGCTCCGGTTCCTACTTGAAACTCGAGGCCAACGCCGGTTCCGCGTTCGCCGCGGTTGAGGACCCTCGGGAGAATCCGTTCGCTAGCGCGACTGGCTATCATCGGATCGCTCTGGAGGTGATGGAGGCACTGAGCAGTGCCACGCCTCGGCGAATTATTGTGAATGTTCGAAATCAGGGGGCAATTGAAGATCTCGCTGCCGATGATGTGGTCGAAGTGCCGTGTCTCGCCAGCCGCGCAGGGATCGCCCCGCAACGAGCGGGCACGCTTCCGGATGCGGTCAAGGGCCTAGTGTTGGCCGTAAAAGCATATGAGCGGACCGCTATCCAGGCAGCGGTCGAAGGTTCGTCGGAACGAGCCCAGATGGCCCTGTTGCAATATCCGCCCGTGGGCGAATGGGAGCCGGCGGGGAAAGTCCTTCAAAAGCTGATTGAAAGCGATCCCGAACACTTGGGATATTTGAGAAAGCCGATCGCGGTGAGCTGAGATAATATCCTCTAAAGCAATGTCTACAGAGCCTTCCAGAGAAGATCGGCGTCTGGTCCGGCTTACGAAGATCTGTCTCGCGCTTCCAGAAGCCGCGAGCGATTACAACGGGCAACACGCAGGCTTCCAGGTCCGCAAAAGGACTTTCGCGTACTTCCTCAATGACCATCATGGCGACGGCATCGTGGCGGTCACTTGCAAGGTTCTGCCGGGGGACCACAAGGTGCTGGCCGCCGCGAGTCCGGAGAAATTTTACATCCCGGCCTATATCGGATCGAGGGGTTGGGTGGCGCTGCGATTAGACCGGGGGGACATCGACTGGAAAGAAGTCAGCGAACTGGTGATCGGCAGTTATCGGATGGTGGCTCCAAAAAGGCTGGCCGCAAGGGTCGTACGTCAATGAAAAAGGATCCCAAACGCGCCTTGATCCGAGCTGCCAGGAAGGCGCTTCGCGACCTAGCGGATACTGAGAAAGCGCCGATCATGCAGGCCTACATGAAGTCGGCGATGCCGTATCTGGGGATTCAAGCGACACCTCTGAGGAAAGCCGCCAAGGCGGTTTTCTCGGCGCACAAGCTCGAATCGTGCTCCGAATGGCACGATACGGTGCTCGAGTTGTGGCGCGGGGCGCGCTACCGCGAAGAGCGCTATCTGGCGATCGAGCTGGCGGGTTATTCGGCCTATCGCAAGTTTAGGACGTTGGATGCATTGCCGATGTACGAAGAGATGATCACCAGCGGCGCATGGTGGGACTACGTCGATTCGATCGCCGGCCACCGAATCGGCGAGCTGCTGAGGCTGCATCCCGCGAGAATGGGCCGGGTATTGCGCGCCTGGGCGAAATCGGACGACATGTGGAAGCGGCGGAGCGCGATCCTGGCGCAGCTCGGCTTCAAGGGCGAGACCGATCTTGATCTGTTGTACGATTGCATCCGGCCGTCGATCCACGAGAAAGAGTTCTTCCTGCGGAAAGCCATCGGCTGGGCCTTGCGGCAGTTCGCCAAGACGGATGCGAAGGAAGTGAGCCGCTATGTGGCCGAGCACGAAGGGCGGCTTAGTCCCCTGAGTAAGCGGGAAGCGCTGAAGAATCTGGTTTAGATATGGCTTTCCGGACCACATCAATAACCGACTGGTTACTGGAAACGACCGGTATCCCAAGCTTTTTGTGCAGCGGCTCGATCGCCTCGATGGCGCGCCAGTTGGTGCATGACAGGAAAATGCAATCCGGCGCGTTGCCTTCGATTTGAGATTCTACAAAGTCGACGATCTCGGCAGGCGTTACGCGGCCGATTTCGATGTTGGCTTGGATCCCCATCCCGGCGGCTTTGAGCGGCGGGAATCCGGCTTCGGTAAGCGACGATGCGACGCCATTGGTCAAGTCTGGTATGTAGGGCGTGAACACGGCCAGCTTCCGTGGTCCGATGACGCGCAGCTGCGACAGCACGGCTTGAAGCACGGTGATGACCCGCGTCTCCGTTATTTTTTCTATCGTCTCTCCGATCGCTCTATCATGGGCCAATGTTCCGAGGGCGCCGGCCGAGGTACAGCCGAAGACGACAACATCCGGCGCAGTGGTGCGGATGAGCTCGGCCGCCTTGGGCAGATCGTCTTCGAGCATCCGGGTTTCCGCGTCGCGAGTCACGCTCTCCAGAAAGATTCGCGTCGTGCTTACCAAGGCCGCCTGCCCAAGATGCCGATGAAAATCCGGCTCCATCACCGTGTTGGACGATGGAACGATAAGACCGATGCGCAAGGGTTTCGTCATTTGGCGGGAATTCTCCAAAGATAAATGTTGCTGCTGGCGTCGACCAGCTCATGCTTGTCAGGTTTCCAATCGCCCATATGAAAATCGTGCGAGACGATGCGCGTGCCTGGCTTGAGGTCCTTGAGCAGCTTGGGCCGTAAGCGGAGATTGACGTCAGGCAGCAGATAGAGCGCGACGACAGTGGCATTGTGAATGTCGCTTGCGAAAAGATCGTTCACGTCGAACTTCACCAGCGTTTCGACGCCGGCCTTTCGCGCATTCTCGCGGGCTTCCTGAATGCGCTCGGGATCGATATCGATTCCCACTCCGTGCGCGCCGTAGTCCTTAGCGGCAGCAATTACGATGCGGCCGTCCCCACAGCCGAGATCATACACAACGTCGCTAGCCTTGACGCCCGCGAGCTTGAGCATGGCGTTCACGACTTTGTCCGGAGTGCGAACGAAAGGCGGATTGATCTGGATCTGCTCAGGAGCCTGGGCCCACGCCGCAGCGGTGAGTAGAACGGCCCAGTAGAATGATTTCATCTAATACGCTTTCGCGATCACGGAGCGGCGATCGACCAGTTCGCCCGTGACGATGCACTTGCCCGGGCCATCGTATTCATCGACCATGGGAATGCAGCGCACCGTGGCCTTGAACTCTTTAAGACGCGCGTCGCAAGCCGGATCGTCCTTCAGATGCGCCATGACGAATTTGCCGCCACCCTTTTCGGCGGTCACATCCTTGAGAATCGATTCTACTTCGTCCAGCGAATTTGCGAGTACAGTGTTGGATTTGAGGCGCTCTTTGGCGGCGCGATAGAGATCGGTTTGCATTTGAGAGAGTACTGCCGGTAATCGCGCGCCCAGGTCGGCTTGCGGCAAAGGTTCCTTGGCTCCGGTGTCGCGGCGTTTCAGGACGATACTGTTGGCGGCCAGATCGCGCGGCCCAAGTTCAAGAACTACGGGCACACCGCGGCGCTCCCAGTGAAAGAACTTGGCGCCGGGGCTCTGCCCTTCTCGATCGTCGATCTTGGCGCCGACGTCTCTGGCGATCCTGTTGGCGGCTTCCAGTACGCGGCCTTTCTCTTCGTCCTTGCGATAAATCGGAACCAACACTGACGGCACAGGAGCGAGCTTGGGCGGAAGCACCAGTCCTTTGTCGTCAGAGTGGCTCATAATCAGCCCGCCGATCAAGCGCGTGCTGACGCCCCAACTGGTTTGCCAGACGTAATCAAGTTGCCCTTCTTTGCTTTGAAAGCGAACGTCGAAGGCCTTGCCAAAATTCTGGCCGAGGTCGTGGCTGGTTCCGGCTTGCAGCGCCAGCCCGTTCTGCATCATCGCTTCGATGGCGTAGCTACGCAGCGCTCCCGCAAATTTCTCGGACAAGGTCTTCATGCCTTTGATCACGGGCATGGCCATGATGTTTTCGGCGACGTCGGCATAGACATCGAGAATCTTCAGAACCTCCGCCAGTGATTCTTCGTGCGTGGCGTGGGCCGTGTGGCCTTCCTGCCAAAGAAACTCGGTGGTACGAAGGAACATGCGCGTCCGCAGCTCCCAGCGGATGATATTGCACCACTGGTTGACCAGCACCGGAAGGTCGCGGTAGCTCTGAATCCACTTGGCGAAAAAATGCCCAATGATGGTCTCGGACGTCGGGCGAATGACATACGGCTCTTCGAGCGTTTTGCCGCCGGCGATGGTGACCACGGCGAGCTCGGGCGAAAAACCTTCCACGTGTTCGGCCTCCTTCTGCAGGAAGCTCTGCGGGATGAGAAGCGGGAAGTAGACGTTTTGATGGCCCGTGGCTTTAAAGCGCTGATCGAATTCGCGCTGGATGCCTTCCCAGACCGCATAGCCATTGGCTTTGATCACCATGCAGCCTTTCACGATTTCGGCGGGTTCGGCCATGTCGCCTTGGATGACCACGTCTTGATACCAGGCGGCGAAGTCCTGGGCGCGGGGGGTGATGGGGGATTCGGCCATAGTTTGGTCTAAGGCTTTAGGTTACGACAGAACCCACATCGGTTACGAGAGAACCTGCTAGCCTCAGTGGGACGGTGAAACTAAGGACCTGTGCGATAGTATCGGCTGCTGCCTGGCTGCTACTCAGTGCGGTCGCATGCAAAAGCGGGCGCTCCAGCAGCATCCGCAGCGCCAGGTGCTGCTCGGCCTTCCAGCATACAGACCATTTACCGGATCAGCCGGACCCAGACGTAATTCGGCTGGCCGTCGGAGGCGACTCCCGTACGACCGATCGCACGTTGTTCCGTGGGCCTTTCAGGAAGCCGGCAAGCGCGGAGCGATGGCGTTCGTGTTCCTCGGCGACATGGAGATCACCAGCTTTGCGGATCGGTTTTTTATGCCGCAACTCCGGGATCTGGCGGGGATTCCGTTCTACCCGGTAATTGGAAACCATGAAGTGGAGCTTTTCGGAGCGGTGCGGCTAACTAGCGGGCGGCACGCGATCGAAAAATTCAAGGAGGATTTCCTGCGTAATCCTGTTGTCCGGCTGGCGCCGCTCCCGCAAGTAGTCTACAGCGCGGAGATCGGGAAAGTGGTTCACTTCATCGCGTTGGATAACGTCAGCCAGAGGGGCGAGGGTTTCGGCGACCCGCAGCTTTCCTGGCTGGCCGGAGACCTGCAGGCTGCGAGTGCGGCCAAGAGCATAATCCTGGTCGGGATGCATAAGCCGCTCGCAAAGAATCCAATCACGACCCACGCGATGGATGAGGACGGGCCGAGTGCCATCCGGGATTCGGACGCCGCCCTCGCATTGTTCAAGCAGTACGGTGTTGCGATGCTGTTCGTGAGTCACAGCCATATGTACGCCGCCTACAATCAGGACGGAGTCGAGACACGCTTGACCGGCGGCATGGGAGCGCCGCTGGTCAAAGGCCTGGCCGAGGCCGATGGCGGGTTTCACCATTTCCTGCTGCTTGACATCTCGCCCGCCAGCGGCAAAGCCCAGCTCCGGGTGGAGGTGGTCCGATTCCACGGCGTTCCGACGCGGGACCAACAAGACGAATCGGTGGAAGTTGAGAACTGACCGGGAATCGGTCCCCAATTTATCTGGCGAAATCCAGATAGCCGCGCCGCGGGTCGGTGCTCATCAGTTTCACCTGAAGCTGATCTCCCACATCGACGCCCTGCTGGCCGCGTACGAGAAGCCCTTCGGCGGGCGGGCCTGAGATGCGGACGAAAGTTCCTTTGGGCGTAACGCCGGTCACCACGGCGGAGAAGGTCTCGCCGATTCGACTCCGGAGCGCCACAGCCGCAATGCGCTTACTCATGGCGCGCTCCACTTTGCGCGCGGCATCTTCCTTGAGGGTGCAATTCCGCGCAATGGAATCCAGCTGCTGGTCCGAGTACGGCACCGGCTGCTTGGCGAGGACGGATTTGATCAACCGCTGGGTCACCGTATCGGCGAAGCGGCGGTTCGGCGCGGTGGAGTGAGTGTAGTCAGGCGCGGCCAATGCGAAGTGCCCCTGATCCTTATCACCTAGGCGCGAGAGCACATACTGGCCCGGCCCCATCAGCTTTATCACTGCCAGAGAGACGTCGGCATAGTGCACCGCGTCGACCGTCTTTCTTTTCTGAAGAAACCGATTGAGTGCGCCCGAATCGGGATCGGGCGGCAGTTTATCGCCGTAGCGCGCGGCGAGATCGACGATCCGTTGCCAGCGCTCGGGCGTTTTCACTACACGCCGGATGGACGAGACACCGGCCTGCATGAGAGTGCGCTCCATCACACCATTCGCCGCGACCATAAAATTCTCGATTAGCGCAGTGGCGCGATTTTTCTTGCGGGTATTAATACCCTGGACTTGGCCGTCGGAAATAATGGCCTCGGCCTCTACGCGGTCGATGTCCAAGGCGCCTTCGCGCTGGCGCTCTTGGAACATGAGTTGCGCCGCTTCATCCTGCAATTTGAGTTGAGTGGCCAGATCCGCGGAGGCGGCCACTTTTGGAGGCGCCGCCGAACTTCCTTCCAGCCAGGCTCCGACGCCGTTGTAAGCGAGTTGCGCCTGATTGCGCACCAGCGCCCGGTAAATGCTGCCGGAGCTGATCGCGCCGCCGGGTGCTACGACCATTTCGATAACTACGGCAAAGCGATCGACGTCCTGGTTCAGCGAAGTCAGATCTGTCGATAGCTGCTCCGGAAGCATGGGAAAGGTTCGAATACCGGTATAGACACTGGTGGTTTGGGCGGCGGCGTGTTTGTCGATGGGCGACCCGATGGGCACGTCGGCATCGACGTCGGCGACCGCGACGAGAACGCGAATTCCAGCGCTTACTCGTTCGGCAACCTCGGCTTGATCCAGATCACGGGAGGTATCGTTATCGATGGAAGACCACAGCAGCGAGCGCAAGTCCCGCACATCGCCCTCGGGTTTGGGCGCCGCCGCGGTCTTTAGCGCGGCCAGTTGCTGGCTGACCGCCGGAGAGAAATCGGGATCGAAGCCCCGGTCTATCATCTCCTGATGGGCAGCCGCGGAAAGATCAAATCCGGTGTGAGCCATGAAAACGCAAGGCTACCACAGCGGCTGGCTTCGGCTTCTACTTGGCGAGCGGTCTAGCAGCTTGACAAGTCAGACGAATGTACCTACAGTAGTTGATGCCTGAGCATTTCTGCTCACTCTGCAGATCATCTGAACTAAGTCAGGTCATCTACTCCTTCCTCTTAGTCAAAAACCCAACCTTAAGGAGGTTGCCATGTTTGCTCGCAGCATCTCCATCCGCCTGAAACCCAATAGCGTTGCGGAGTTTACGCGATTGATCGAGAATGAATCCCTGCCCGTACTTCGAAAGCAGAAAGGCTTCCAGGACGAACTCACATTTGTTCTTCCAGGGGGAGCGGAAGCTCTTGGAATCAGCTTGTGGGATAACAAAGAGAACGCGGAGGCCTACGGCCGGGATTCTTATGCAGGAGTCCTCAAGACACTAGGGAAAGTAACTGAAGGCACTCCTCAGGTTCGCTCTTATGAGGTTTGCAATTCGACCTTCCATAATATTGCCGCCCAAGTTGCGGTCCATAGCTAAACAGCTTTTTCGGTGTTGGGGCGGACAAGTCCGCCCTGGTCCGGCTCACGGAGTGCGGCTAGCGTCGACCCCGGTGGCGAGTGGTGGAACAAGTGCAGGGATTAGATTATGCCAGACCGCGCCGCTCAGGGACGACGTTATCAAACTGTAATCGTCAACGCGCAATTGATGACGTTGGGATCGCGGGTGTTGGTTGTGCTTCCGGCGCCGGTCACAGTCCTGGCCGGGGCGCTGGGCTGCTGGCGTTTTGGCGCGGACCCCGGATGGACCAACCACTTCTTCATAGCCAGTGGGTTTCTATCGCACTGGCAAGCCTGGTTTGCGGTTGCTATCGGAGTGCAAGCGTCCTCCCGAGGGCTGAACCGCTGGATGGCGGTTCAATACCCCAGGCCGAAGAGGTTTCAGGCCGATATTTGACCATACGCGGTCACTTGACCGCATATCGTTACTCTAAGAACCGAAAAGCGGCACGCAACTCATGGTGAAACGATTCGGCTCAACATCGCGCGAAATTGGTGCAAGGCGTGCTGCGGAAGGTATTGAAAGAGGTGGAAAATGAAGCTGATTCTGGTTACTACGTTAGCTCTGGCGCCCTTAGCCGTCGCGCCGTTGGCAGCCAAAGATAACGATAACGGCAAGCGTCTCGACGAGGCAGCTGCCGTGTTTTCAGAAATTATGGACACTCCCGACAAAGGCATCCCGCAAGAGCTGCTCGAGAATGCCCACTGTATCGTGATTGTGCCGGGGCTCAAGACGGCGGCTTTCGTGTTTGGCGCCAAATACGGCAAGGGATATCTGTCCTGCAGAAACAAAGGCGGAGTTGGCTGGTCGGCGCCCGGCACGGTTCGGGTTGAAGGCGGCAGCGTAGGATTCCAGATCGGCGGATCGGAGACCGACGTGATCATGCTAGTGATGAATGACCGTGGTGAGGACAAACTTCTGGCCAGTAAATTCACATTGGGCGCCGAAGGCTCAGTAGCGGCAGGTCCCGTCGGACGCACTGCGACAGCCCAAACAGATGCCCAGATGCATGCAGAAATTCTTTCGTGGTCGCGGTCGCAGGGATTGTTCGCCGGCATCGCGCTGGAAGGCGCCACGCTGCGGCAGGACTTGGATGACAACCAGGCACTTTACGGCAAGAAACTCGAAAATCGCCGCATCGTCACCGGAGGCGTTCGCCCACCCCGGTCGGCCGAGAAGTTGATGGGGCTGCTCAACCGCTATTCGCGCCGCGAGCATAAAGAAGTGCCGACTGGCACGGAACAATAGGAAACCATGAATATTCGACCCTTATATGACCGCATCGTTGTAAAGCGGATTGAAGAACGGGAAACCACCAGCCATGGGATCATCATCCCCGACTCCGCCCAGGAGAAACCGCAAGAGGGCGAAGTGATCGCCGTCGGTCATGGCAAGCGGCTCGAGGACGGTAAACTAGCGGCTCTGGATGTCAAAGCCGGGGACCGCATCCTCTTTGGAAAGTACTCAGGTAGCGAGACCAAAGTGGCGGGCACTGAGTACATCATCATGCGCGAGGACGATGTTCTCGGTATTCTGGACTCCGTTGCCAAAGCAACCAAAAAAGCCTAATTCAGATTCGATTCACAAAGGAAACCATTGATGGCAAAACAAATTCTATATAGCGATCATTCCCGTCAGGCGATCCTGCGCGGCGTCAACCAGCTCGCCGACGCCGTGAAGGTGACTCTCGGCCCCCGCGGCCGCTGTGTCGTTCTCGAAAAGAAATACGGCGGACCGACCGTCACCAAAGACGGTGTGACGGTGGCGAAAGAGATCGAGTTAAAGGATCCGCTTGAAAACATGGGCGCACAGATGGTGCGCGAAGTGGCGTCCAAGACCTCGGACGTCGCCGGCGACGGCACCACCACAGCGACCATTTTGGCGCAGGCGATCTTCCGCGAAGGCGTCAAGGCGGTGACGGCGGGGGCCAACCCGATGGCCATTAAACGCGGCATCGATAAGGCCGTCGAAGCGGCCGTCCAGGAAGTCAAGAAGCTGTCTAAGCCCGTCTCTGGCGACATGATCGCGCAGGTCGGCAGCATTTCGGCGAACAGCGACTCCACCATCGGCAACATCATCGCCGAGGCCATGAAGAAGGTCGGCAAGGACGGAGTGATCACGGTCGAAGAATCGAAGACCATGACCACCGAGCTGGCCACCGTGGACGGTATGCAATTCGACCGCGGCTACCTCTCGCCCTACTTCGTAACCGATCCCGAGCGCATGGAGTGCGTGCTCGAAGAGCCGTACATCCTGATCCATGAGAAGAAGATCGGCAGCATGAAAGACATATTGCCGCTGCTCGAGCAAATCGCGCGCGCGGGTAAGCCGTTGCTGTTGATCTCAGAAGATGTCGAGGGCGAGGCGCTGGCCACGCTGGTCGTCAACAAACTGCGCGGCACGCTGAATGTTTGTGCCGTAAAGGCGCCTGGCTTCGGCGACCGCCGTAAGGCCATGCTCGAAGACATCTCGATCCTGACCGGCGGCAAGGCCATCATGGAAGAGATCGGCATCAAGCTGGAAGGCGTCCAACTCGCGGATCTGGGCCGGGCGAAGCGCGTCACGGTGGACAAGGACAACACTACTCTCATCGACGGCGCTGGAACACAGAAGGATATCGAAGGCCGGATCAAGCAACTCCGGGCCCAGGTGGAAGAGACCACCTCCGACTACGATCGCGAGAAGCTGCAGGAGCGGCTGGCGAAACTAGCTGGCGGCGTGGCAATCATAAGAGTCGGCGCTGCGACCGAGACCGAGATGAAGGAGAAAAAGGCCCGTGTCGAGGATGCTCTGCATGCCACTCGCGCGGCTGTCGAGGAAGGCATCGTCCCGGGAGGAGGCGTAGCCCTTCTCAGAGCATCGATCGTACTTGAAAAGCTGACGCTCCCGGGCGACGAGCAATTCGGCGTCACTATCGTGCGCCGCGCTTGTGAGGAACCGGTCCGTCAGATCGTGGCGAACTGCGGAACCGAGGGCGCCGTGGTCACGGAAACAATCAAGAGCCACAAGGATCCTAACTTCGGCTTCAACGCCGCCACAGAAGAGTACGAAGATCTAGTAAAGGCCGGAGTAATCGATCCCACCAAGGTGACTCGCACTGCTCTGCAAAACGCGGCTTCGATCGCTTCCCTGATGCTTACCACCGAGGCCATGATCTGCTCGGCTGTGGAAGAGGACAATTAGGGTCGCCACCGCCGGCCCTGTAAGATACGCCCGCGGCCCTGTAAAATATAGGGATGGACAAGCGATTACAAAAACGCCACAAGCGGCAGGTAGCGCGCGCCAAAGAGCACATTAAGTTATCGGAACCCGATCTCAGAACACCGGAACAAATAACGGCGGCACGGGAGGCGGCCCGCTCCGCCTCCGGCCACCGCAATGATAGCGGCGCAAACTTCTCCGCCCCGACAGGCCGAAGAAACGCCGCTACTGTCACACACACCGCAGCCAAGACTGACGTTTAGGATGCTGGCATGCCGCGCAAGGCCAGGCTCCAATCATGCGTTTGGTAACTTGGACTGCTGCCGAGGCCGATATCTGAAGAAGGCTTCGTTCCTGGAAGCGATGGCGCCGGACATCGCCGTAATTCAAGAGTGCGCCAAGCCCACCTGCGTAACCGACCAGTGTTTGTGGTTTGGACTCAACCCGCGCCAGGGCATCGCCGTCTTCGCCAACGGCCCGTATCGACTCCGTGCTCTTCCCGGCTCTGGTGCAAACTCGAGCGAGGCGTGAGGCTGGCTAAGCTTCTCGGCACTAAGTATCGGCGATGGGTCAAGCGGAGAGCGCTGCACTCCACAGTTCCGACATGGTCGCTCTGCGTCCACCGAGCTTGCCGGTCTTGAACTGGCCCTTCTTGATCTTCTCCGCCAACTCGATTCCGCTAATGGTGACCGCCGCGTTTTCGAATCGTATGAACCCCAGCATCGGTCGAATTCGCTGTTTGACTCGCCGATGGTCCTGTTCAATGAGGTTGTTCAAGTGTTGGCTGGATCGAACTCTCACTCCTTGGGAAAGTTCGCCGTCCTTCATTTCCCGCGCCGCGCGATGCGATGCCGCATAGGCGTCCAGTGCGATTTATGTCGGTGTGCGCGTGTTCTTGATCGCACTGCGGAGAAAACTCTTTGCTGCGTTCACATCGCGATTTCGGCTCAGGAGGAAATCGACGGTCCGGCCGGCCTTGTCCACGGCCCGATATAGGTAGACCCAACGTCCGTCAACCTTTATATACGTCTCATCCATCCTCCAGGATCCGCGGACCGGCCGCGCGAATCGGCTCCAACGCTTCTCGAATTCCGGAAGGTAACGCTGGGCCCAACGCAGAATCGTTGTGTGCGTCAGCGTGATGCCTCGATCCGCCATCATGATCGCCAACTCCCTCAAACTCAATTTGAAAACTCGTGTACCAACTGACACAAAGGATGATGATCTGCCTGTCGAACGGTCATCCTTGAACAGTGCTTCGATCGGAACGAAACGGTTGCATTCTGTTATCATCCCCGATCGCGGCCTTCTTGCACCAGTACCACGCTCGGCACCATGGGTATTTAGCGCGTCGGCCCACCGCGCGCTGGCAAGGCTGCAAGAGGTGAGCCGGCGCGAGGCGAAATCGCCGCGGCGCTGAACCTGAGCGCTTAGACCGTGGATGCCCATCGCGGCAAAATCATGGAGAAGCTGAGTCTGCATTCCACGACCGAACTGGTGCGCTTTGCCGTGCGCCGCGGCCTGATCGATTAAATCCGATCAAACCACCGCCACCGCTTCCACCTCGATCAGCCACTCCGTACGAACCAGCCGCCGGACTATCACAAACGTGCTGGCCGGCGGATTCTGCTGGTTGAGATACCGGCTGCGGACTTCCAGGATTAGCGCGATTCCCGTGTCGTCCACGCTATCGGCGCAATAGGTATTGATCTTGATCACATCCTTGAAAGTCGCTCCTGCCGCAGCCAACGCGATCTTCAAGTTTTCAAAAACCTGCAGCGTTTGTGCGCGAAGATCGCCGATGCCTACCAGGTTCCCCGACGCATCCAGTGCGATTTGACCGGAAATATAGACAGTACGCCCTCCGCGAACTTCGCCGAGGTGTGAATACCCATACCGGGTCGGCTTCGAGAGCCCTTCGGGATTGAACAATCGAAAATTCGAATCTTGTGCCATAGTCAGCCTTCCTTCACCATTCTCCTTTTCCGCATTTCATCGAACGCAACCGCCAATATGATCACGCCGCCGATCACTACCGCCGCGATCGTTGTAAGCTCGTGGCCTCGTCCTCCGGTCGACTTGCCCGTCATCAGCCGCGATACCTCGATCATTCCGGAAAGGCCGGTAAGCATCCCCGCTACCGCATACACGACCGTCGTTTGGAATTTCACTGGAATGACAGCATAAAACGCCGCATCCGGTGTTGCTGCCGATTGAGAACGCATACCGCCCATGCCGCGAGTGCTCCAGCATTGTGTGCGTCACCACCGACCCTAGCAATAAAATGCAAAGGACGAACGGAACTCCTAGTCTTTTGTCCTAGATAATTCCTTGCAACGCCGAACTTTGTCCAGGATGAAGGGACCGGCACTTCGACTAGAGTCTGCGCTGGGCTCCACTTTCTTCTTCAGCGCTCCCCAGCGGACGTTGCGAACCCTTCCACCTGCCAGCCGTGAATGCCGCCCAGCATCTTCTTCACCTTGCGCCCGAGACGCGACAATCGGACCGCCGCGCGGTCGGCGCCGTTGCAATGCGACCCGCCGCAGTAGACCACAAATAGCGCGTCCTCCGGGAAATCCGAGAGGGTGCGCTCCACGATTCGGCGGTGCGGTAGATTGACGGCGCCTGGCACGTGCCCTTGCTGATAGGCCTCGGGGGAGCGGACGTCGAGCAGTACGAAATCCTGTAGGCCGGCGGCGAGAACGGCGTGGACATCCCAGCAGTCGGTCTCGAAGGCCAGCAGCTTCTCGAAGTGATCGAGCGCGGCGGCCGGATCGGCGGCCGCGATTCCAGTGACGGGAGAGGGAGTGAGTGTCGGCATAGCTGTTCTCAATTTGCGCCTTTCCAGCGAACGGGTCCAGAGGCAGAAACGCCAATATGCGCTAAAATCCTGCCAATGGCCCTCCGCGATTTCCGCCAGGTAGCTGCACTCGCCTACGACCGCATGGGCGCCTTCGAGCTCGGCATCGTCTCCGAGGTCTTTGGCCTCTCCCGCCCTGAGCTTGACGTGGACTGGTACCGCTTGTCGGTCTTCTCGCTCGACCGGCGTCCGCTGCGCGCCACCGGCGGCATCCGGGTCGAGGCGCAGCACGGTGTGGGCGTGCTGCGCACCGCCGGCACCATCGTGATTCCCGGCTGGCATGTGGAAGAGCCGGCGCCGGAGCGCCTGCTGCGGCTGCTGCGCGCGGCGCATGCCGCCGGCGCGCGCCTGGTCTCCATCTGTTCCGGCGTGTTTGTCCTGGCGGCAACGGGACTGCTCGACGGCAAACGCGCCACCACGCACTGGCGATACGCCGCGCGCCTGGCGAGCCGCTATCCAGGCATCAGCGTGGAGTCCGACCGGCTGTATATCGACGAGGGCAGCATTCTCACTTCCGCCGGCAGCGCCGCGGGAATCGACCTGTGCCTGCACATCGTCCGCCGTGACTATGGCGCCGGGATTGCCAACTCGGTGGCGCGCCGCCTGGTCATGCCGCCGCATCGGGACGGCGGCCAGGCGCAATTCGTGCCTGACCCCATCCGGCCCGACGCCTCCGCGGGACTCGCGCCCGTCCTTGTGTGGGCCCAGAACCACCTGGCACGTCCGCTCCGGGTCGAAGAGCTGGCGAAGAGGGCTGCGATGTCGCCGCGCACGTTCGCCCGCCAGTTCCTCCGGCAGAATGGAACCACGCCGCATCAATGGCTGATCCACCAGCGCCTGCTTGCCGCGCAGAGGATGCTCGAGAAGACCAGCGAGAGCGTCGATCGCATCGCCGAAGCGGTCGGGCTGCAGACGGCGGCCACGCTGCGCCTGCACTTCAGCCGCGTGCTCGGAACCAGTCCCACGGCCTATCGCAAGCGCTTCTCGATGCGGGAGGGGAACGCTCGCTAACGCGCCTGGCTTGATAGAGGCATCTATTGTGGTCAAAATACTAAACCTCGCCGCAGAGTAAGATAGACGGTCGGCATGAGGAACAAGAAGTGGGTGCAGCTGCTGGCGTACGTGAGGGGCTCGGTGAACCAGGAGCTTCTCCCGCAGAATGAATATCTGACGGCAGAGAACCGTATTGTGAGGGCGAAGCTGCCATCGAGATTGCGGTTGAGCGATCCCGAGCGCGCCACTCGCCGAGATCGGGAAACGCCTGGGACGAAAAGCACTCCGAGCGGTCGCCTGTGTCGCCAAACCGACACCATCTTGGCCTGGTATCGAAGGCTCGTCGCCAAGAAGTTCGATGGCTCCAAACATCGGCAGTATCCGGGCCGGCCTGCGGTTGCTCCGGAAGTAGAAGCCTGGTGGTGCGAATGGCGCGAGAGAACAACGGCTGGGCATATCACCGCATCGTCGGAGCTCTGACCAATGGTCACCGCTTGTCCGATCAGACGGTAGGAAACATTCTGCGCCGCCACGGCATTGCAGCTCCCAAGCGAAGCCAGACGACCTCGTGAAGGAATTTATCACTGCACATATGGATATCCTGGCCGGCGCTGACTTCTTCACCGTGGAAAGCTGAGCTGGCCGGGTTTGGTGACCTACTGTGTGTTGTTCTTCTTCATTTGGAAAGCCGCCGCGTCAATGTGGCGGGGATCGCCAGACATCCGGATCAAGAGTGGATTGAACAGATCGCCCGTCAGCGCGACCGAGGAGACCTGGGGATATCTGGATGGATGCCGTTATGTTCTGCATGATCGTGACACGAAGTTCTGCGCATCGTTTCGGTCTGTGCTGGCGGCAGGCGGTGTGAAGACCATGGCGCTTCCCGCCAGAAGTCCGAATCTGAGCGCCTTTGCGGAACGTTGGGTTCGGTCCGCCAAGGTAGAGTGTCTGTCGAAGTTGGAAGGCCCGCTCTCGCGGACCCTAGCCGAGTTCAGCGCGCATTATCACGCGAACGAAATCATCAGGGCAAAGGCAACAAGCTCCTTTTCCCGGATGCTGCCGATAAAACCGAACAGCGCGGCCACGCCGTTGCGTGTCGCCAGATTCGCAAGTGTGCCGGGATGGTGGGCGCGACAGGACTCGAACCTGTGACCTCCTGCGTGTGAAGCCCGCGACTTGCTTCTTTTGGTTCCATAGGATTCGTCCTGTTCTCTGGCTTTTCAACAATATGGGGAGTCTGCGCTTCGCTCAAAAGCAAGTCCCATCGTTCGAAAGGATCGCGTTTTGATACAGTTTTGATACGTTCAAAACAAGCGTGCTCGGTTCTTCCAGGATGCCCGTGGGCAGAAGCATGGATACAGGTAGCGCACGTGTGCGCGCCTCCGAGGCAGAGAAGTAAATACGCTTGCGGCGCTTCACTCCAGGAACGGGGGTTCCAGGAAGACTCTCGGCTGTTAACCGAAGGGTTGTAGGTTCGAGTCCTACCTGAGGAGCCAAACAAAATCCAGCCAAACGCCTAGACTCATTGAGCTTTAGCGATTCTCGGGTAGCAGCCGCGCCGCCCGCTGCGTTACTCCGTTTTACCCCTTTTTTCGCCTCTTTTTGCTGGAGAGTCCCTACAAAAGTCCCTACAGCTGCGAATGAGGCGTTGGACCTTGGGCAGCGGGCGCAATAGGCTGGGCAAGACTTGGATAAGGCTTGAACCGAGAATCTCTTTCGGCTCGGTGTAGAGTTTTGCTCAACCACGTGCGGACCGCACCCCCTGATTTCTCGTCCGTATATGCTGAAGTCCACGGGCGTTTCGGTTTTTCCTCACAATGGTCCAGCCAATGGACACCCTCCGGGATTGCACGATGCTCAGCATCGAGGGCTTCGCAAATCTGCCAGTGCGTGCGTCTCTCCTTGAAGAGTTGGTACACCCTGCGGATCAGCTCGTCGTTTTTTGGGAATTCGTTTTTGGGGGATTTATCGCGTGGGCGGAGCCGTCTTTTGTGCCGTGATGCGGCCGTTAAGATTTCGAAGGCTTCAAGGGCACGCTGGAACTGCTCGGCTCGGTCGTCTTCTTGGGTGATCGCGCCCAAAACCGGCTTGACGCCTTCTAAGTTCACCGGCGCCTTGATGAGGTTCTCGCCTACATCTGCTCCCGGCACTGCGGCGTTCTGATCGCTCGTGTCATTCGTCACCAGCCCAACGGTTGTCACCAGGAAGTTCAGACAATTCTTGGCACGCTCAGACATGTCAGCGACTTCATTCGGATCGATGCCCGAATCTGATATGGTCCAAATGTTGAAAGCAGCCAAGGCTGCGTTGCTCAATCGCTCGGGAAATTTCGACCGTACTCGGTTGTAGCAACGTTCGATTTTGATCACCCAGTCATTGATCGGCTTGAACGTTTGCCCTGCATGCTTGTAGTGCTCCCATGAAGCATCGCGAAACTGTTCGGCGTCGCTAGGGTGATTGGTACAAAAATTCGTCCGCGCGGCGGCTAGCTGCCCAAGCGTTTCGCGGATGTTGCTGTGTTGTCTCAGCAACTCCTGTATTTCTTGACCTTGGCGGATATCTTCGCTGTCCATCGCACTCCCCCCTTTCAAAATTTCTGATTAACTCTACCGCACGGCCGATGCTGTGCGGGCGATCTCGCGGCATCGCCTGGCTGAGAGTTTCCTTGCGCGCGTTCCCGCCGGCCCTTCCTGCGTTGCTGGCGATCGCAAGCCGTTGTTTGGGTGTGAGAGCCTTGGCGCGCGCCGGCCCGCCCTTCAGCCCACCTAGCCGAGCCACCTCGGATGGATTTTTCTTACGCTTCACGACGCCAATCTTAAAGGAGACAAGGCAAGCATGGCAAATTTGAGTCGAACGCAACATTGCTTACCTTGACTAGTTCACAAGATCGAGCAGTTGCGAAAACTTTCGAAAAAATCTAAGGGAATCAACGGAGTGAATTGGTAACGCTAACGGGAATCGAAAGCGTTGAGCATCGTGCCTCGTGCTACTACATGGTGTCAACTGATTGATTCTGCGGTTATCGTGTCAGCAATCTGTCAGCCGGTGTCGTCGCGTACCTGCATCCCATGACATGGACATGACATGCTCCCCACCGCCAAATTTTATTCCGGGAGCAGGTTTTCACACGCGATCAAAAAGTACTCCCTGCGAAAACGACGGGCCGGTGGTGATGCGAGGCGATTTGGCGGGCCCAGAAAGCTGGGATTGATCATGTTCAAATTGTTTGAAGTTCTTGAACAGTGTCACACTCGGTCCGGCCGGCAATACGGATGGGAACTTCCGGGCGTGACCTCCCACAGTCCGAGATCGCGAATTCTCGCTCATCTGGTTTCTGAAGAGAACATACGCAAGCGTTTTTGAGACTTTATAGTGGAACGGTGGCAATCGAGGGCGTCATACCTTGGTGGTTGCAAATGGGCAAGGCAGACCATGTGAGGAGGTGGCCTTGCTGATACCGCCAGGAATGGCATTATCCACGATAGAATTATGGATTATGCCGATCGAGGAAGCGTATGAGGCATTGAAGTCTCGCGTGCGCGCCGCAGATCTGCGAAATCGTGAGGAAATGCAGGTACTCGCGGCGGCAATCCGTAAGTATATTCCGGATGATCTGAACAAACTTCGCCCGAATGAGCTTGCGCCCCTCCAACTCAAGGCACTGGTAGAACTCTTTTACGTACACGATTATTACGGCAATTTCTCGTTCGCACAGCAGCACGTTGCAATCGGCAGACAACTCCTCGAAGAATTAGAGCAACAAAGACCACGACCTCTTGGCCACTCCCCAGATGATCAATCGCGCGTACGACTTGTTGTCGCATACGGCGTCGGGCGCTATCGCGACCATGATCTAGAGACGGCGGAACGCGTCCTGGTGCGCGCTCGACGGTTTCTCGAAGACAATGTTCCAGCGGATATGTTTCTCGGAACACGAGGCGAGCTCGCCTACGCACTCGGGCGCGTCTACCGTCAAGAGCAAATGTTCATCAGCGCCACGCGAGAATTCGAAAAGGCGATCTCGTACTATCACCGGCGCGTCGAGCAACGCAAGATCTGCGGAAAAGCGCGAGCAACTGACGAAACATTCTCACGACACAAAATCGCAATCATCATGGGCCTCGCAATTGGCTGGTGCAACTACACCCAGGGAAGACTTTCGACTGCGATCGCGACCAACCTCATCCCGGCCCGAACGCTATTGCAGAGTTCCGGCGACGAATTGAACGCCGCGTATGCCGACGTCATCTACGCATCGGCGTGCAGAGCGCGCGGCGGTGCGTGGGATTCTCTTGACGAACTCTACAAGTTGGTCAGCAACGCAAAGAACGTCTTCACGAGGTACCAGCACAGACATTACATGTCGGGCGCAACCATCGAGCTAGCACTCATCGAGTTAGCGAGAGAACATCCTGACGAAGCGCAAGAGTGCCTAGACGGCGCCGACAACGACCTCGCGCATCCGCGATGGCAAACGTGGATGAGCATCATCCGCAGCAGGATCGCCAGGGCCAAACGGGACAAACCGGGTGCGCTCCGGCTCGCAGAAAACGCCTTTAAGTTGGCCACCAAGCGCAACGAACGACTGGGACAAATCGAAGCACTGATCGCCATGAGCGAGGCACAACCGCACCACGACGACGCACTGACGGACCTTCTGAAAGCCAAGGAACTGAACCAGCAAACAGAACGCGAAGGCAAAGTATGGTCATCCAACCTCAAGATTGATGCCGTCTGCAGTCTGCAAATGGTCAAGCACCACCTCGCTGCCGGGCAGCGCGCAAGAGCTGCCAAGTGCTTCGCCGACTGGCAAACCATCCAAGACAAAGTCGAACACGCACCGGTCCGAAAGATGGCGGAAACACTGTCCGCCCAACTATCTCTTCAAACGCCGGGCAAATTTGAAATCGACGGACTCAACTTCCCCGCGAACCGGGACCGGATGTTGCTCCATTTGATCGACGAAGCCGAGACGCAAGAAGGCGGCCGGCTGTCCTACCGAAAACTTCACGACCTGCTCGGTGTCGCCCCGAGCGTAATCCGTCGCGCCCGCGCGAAGCGTGCGAAAAACGATCAACCCGCTGCAACAAAAGCGCACGCGTAAACATCATCCGCAAGTCATAGATGTGAGTGCGTTTACGCGATAACGCGTGTCGGACGCAGAAATCCCTTTTCAATACGACGCACGCGGTGCAGACTCGCTGAAGGCTCCGAAACCGCAATAAAACCGCGATCACGAGGTGATGAATGCTTTGGTCGCACTGTAGCGCACGAGGTGGCGCATCATGACGCGTGTCACTACATCTGCAAGCGACGGCCGGCACCGGGCCGCCACGATAGTGCGTACCATCACGTGTCTGTTCAGTCACAAATGTGAACCCGGCATTTGCCACGTGCCAACTCCGTGTTCACCCGACAACCGCTGCTTTACCTGCGGACTTCGGCCCAGACTCAGACGCCATAACATTCTTTTGCTCGTTGACCCCATACGGCCCGGCGACCACCTTCGCATCAGAATGCAGACATTCAAGTTCGACAGCATTCTCTTCTTGATTTCCGAGCAGAGTCTGAACTCCGAACCGTGCGTGATCGAGCAGGAAACCGCCGAAAGGCGGGGCAGCCCACTGTTTGCTGCCCTGCAAAATGGCACCATACCCCCTAAATATCGCCCGCGACTCTGCCTACCAATAACCGAGCTCACTACGCCAGCTGGCGTCCACAAACTTGCAGCCGCTATCAGCGAGCACGTCGCGATTCGACGACTCCTGCGCGTACTCGCATCGACCTCCTCCCCACCGGACCTGACGCGCCAAACTGCTCGCGACCTCTCCTACCGGGACGGCTCCGTCCTCGCCGAACACCTGCGCGAGCTCGAAAGGATCTTTCACCAGAGCCGCGACGAAGTCACGAGGCACTGGGTGGCGTGGGCCATCGAACATACCGGCGCGGCGGACGCCGTCGCTGTCTTGGAGCAAATTCAAGGCATTGAGACAGCACCTTACCCCGCGGAGGGCATCCGTCGAGCCCTCGCTAACCTCAAAAACGTAATCGCTGGAGCAAAACCATGAACCAAAACATCAAACGCTTTACCATCCCTGCAACGTTCGCATTGCTCGGCATGCTGCTCATGCAAGCAGGCTGCGTTTCAAAACCATCCACAGCGGCCGAGCTCACTCCGGCCAGACCCATCGGTGACATCGCCAACGAAGTGACCCAAGACATTGGCGAAGTCCGACAAGTCAATACAGCAGGAACAAAGGGACCAATCTTTGTGTTCGAGGAGTTCCATACGTCCCGCCCCGGACGCGTCCAGAGCGCCATGATGTTACTGCGCCTCTACCGAAAGCACGGCCTCAAAACCATTGGGCTCGAAGGAGCATTCCAATCAGACAAACCTCTCGACGGCATCTGGTTTCGCAACGCTGGAGGCACAACCGCAAAACTGGCGCGCGAGACCATCGCCATCCAGATGTTGAGTGACGGCGAGATCAATCAGGCCGAGTTCATGGTGCTGCTGTTCTCAGACATGACAATCCACGGAACGGAGCGCCAAGAAGAGCATAAACAGCCAGACGTCAAAGGCAATCCGGAAGTGGTATATCTCCTGGGTGTGGCAGAGGCACTCATGTCCAACGCGGACAAGCAACGGGCAACGACGCTCTTCAACGCCAATAAAAACGATGAGGCATTCAAGCTCATGATCAACGCGGTCCCGTGGGTGCGACATTATTACGACGCCATGGGCAACGTCGCGGACTTGGATGCGGTAGTTGCCCGGTTGAATGAGTTACAGGCAAAAGCCCAAACGCTGAACGTCGCGATCGAGCAATCGACGAAGCGGGAGCTCCAAAACCTCATCACGTTCTACGAACTCCGGGCGAAAGCCAGCGATACTATGGTGGCCGGCGTCCTGCAAATGATCGCCGCAAATCCCGGATCGCCGACAGCGATGATCATTGGCGCAGCACACACTGACAAAGTCATCAAGCTACTGACCAAGGAGAAGGTCACGTTTGCCGTCCTGCGGTCCAGAGACTTCAACCCTGAGGCAGACTCCCTCAGCGGCGAGCAGTTCGACAAGAAAGGGAAAGGCCAATTTGTCTGGACCGCTTCAGGCACCCTGGGACAACTCCTCAATGGGGAAGTCAATCCGCCGCCCATTACCCAAACCGCCGCCGGAAAGAGTTACGCGAACATGCACCTCGCGAGCTTGCTGATCGCCGATGCAAGTCGAAACAACAAACCTCTCCCGGACGCGCTATGGGACGAACTGTCGAAATTGCCGGAGGTCCGAATCGACAAGACGTCGTTTAGCAAGGATGGGTACGATGTGGTTTTTCGCGCTTGGCTGAAAGGCGTCGACGGAAAGGAGAAGGAAGTGTGGGCGCGCGTGGGCACCACGAACAATCCGGCGGATACCCGCGACCTGGAGCTCAAGTTGCTGGACGCGGACAAGCGGTTCTCACGAAAACCGCCAACACCCGGTACGGGGGGCGGCGGGAAAAAGGGAGGAGGCGGCAGCACCCGCAAGACGGCGGAGGATCATCCAGAACGCCCCAAGAAAGCTGGACGAGAAATCACGCCACTGGGACCGACGGCATTGGCTGTCTTTGGGAACACCAAAGAATCGGTTGGCGCAATACCACGCATCAGTGGGTAAACCATCGATGCAGGGCGATAGCGGGCTTTCCCTCTGAAAGGTCAAGCCCGCAACTCGATATCAAGCGAATCATCAGGAGTCCGCGCCTTGTCAAGTTGACGCGTAATGGCCGACTCGTGGATTTGTGCCAATTAACGCGAGCCCGAAGTTCGGTTGATCCAGTGTGAGTTTCCGGCAAGCATGCATGAATGCAACTGAAGCGAGCTGATAGTTTGCACTGAAGACAGGAGGCCGGCAGCATGGCAGCAGGAGCAGCGAACCATCACGAGGATGTGGAGCAGTTGCGGCAGCGGTTTGTTGAGTTTCGTCAGGCACATGCAGTGCGGTCACGCCTGTTAGAAGAGTTGTGGACCGGCGGCAGCGAAGCTGGCGCGGCGGGACGGGATCACGGCGACGGGGAGGCGCTGGGATTGGACCGGCCGAGCCTGCAGAAGTGGACCGACCGATTGGAGCCGCGCCCTTCCATAAAAGCGCGTAAGCCCCCGCGGCGGCAGCTGAATTCGATTGCGCCGGAACCAAATGGCAGCATTTCGCGCGGGCCATTCGAGAATGCGGCCGCCTGTATCGCGTACGCGAAGGACAGCCACTGAGCACCAGTCAGAACTTTTTCATTATACGATCCGCACATCCAGCACCGGCCAAGGGAGCGGTTTATGAGACGCTTACGTCAAGCAGCAATTATTGTTCGAGCGTGACCTTGTCTCGTGACGAGGGTACATTATCGGTCTTGCTTAGCACCGGGGATTATAATGACTGCGAACACCGGTACGAGCGCTTAAATAAATGTCCTGGGCTGAATTTGCGATCTTGTACATCGCTGCGCTGCTTGGCGGAATTGCGGTAGCGCCCTACACTCTGCGG